>Ga0315294_10000166_pt1 | contig 69454 bp, 66 predicted proteins | sample YL17G13_40_MG_FD_203626 | JGI IMG/M metagenome (GOLD analysis project Ga0315294, IMG submission 203626) | Sediment microbial communities from Yellowstone Lake, YNP, Wyoming, USA - YL17G13_40 | ecosystem: Environmental > Aquatic > Freshwater > Lake > Sediment | place: USA: Wyoming | collected... | reverse complement strand
TGCCTCCAACTATCATTTGGCCTGAATTGATCCAGCCAGCAAGGATTGCAAGATTTCCGGTCATTATTGCAGTTCCTACAATTTTTTGGCTGCAGCTTGAAGGAAGATTGAAGGTTATGTCCTTATAGGTTTCTGAACCAGGTGCAAAAGAAAATGCATCGCAGCCTGTGAAATTTATCCTGTTGTCATTAGGATTGAATGTTCCTGAAGAGATATTCAGGGCTCCACCACTGATGGTAAGGGCTGAAGAGATATTGAATGTTCCCTGCAGCAATGTTACAGAACCAGTTTTCAATTCCCCTTCAGTATAGACGGTATCCGTGGAATTTATGATGAGGTTGCCTATTGCACCGCTGCTTGAATTTATCAATTGGGATGTTGAGCCGTTCATGATAATTGTGGCAGTGCTTTGATAAATGCTGGTTGTCGTTATATTGCCTCCAACTATCATTTGGCCTGAATTGATCCAGCCAGCAAGGATTGCAAGATTTCCGGTCATTATTGCAGTTCCTACAATTTTTTGGCTGCAGCTTGCGGGAAGATTGAAGGTTATGTCCTTATAGGTTTCTGAACCAGGTGCAAACGAAAAAGCGTCACATCCTGTGAAATTTAGCCTGTAATTATTTGGATTGAAGGTTCCAGAGGATATGTTTAATGTTCCGCCGGATATTACGAGATTGTTTAAAAGGGATAGGGTTTGCCCTGCTGTTTTTTCAATTTTTACATTCGCATAGAAGGAATTGGAGGGATGGAATTCGGCAGAATTGCCCGTGAATTTCACAGTGCTTGTTTGCGCAGTAAACGTGCTCCCGCTCATGTTCAGATTTCCCTGAACTTCGAGTATTTGGCTCCCTCCCTGCAAAGTGCCGCCAGACCAGTTCATGTCTCCAGTGAGAGTAAGATTGTAGTTATTCAGATTCAGAGTGCCTGTGTAAAATCCCCCAGTATTGTTAATTGAACGCAGGCTCACATTTGCAGCCAATCTGCAGCCATTTGTATTTTGACTTGTGAAAATCACATCATCTCCATCTGCAGGAATTCCCGCACCTCCGGAGCCTCCCGCAGAAGTGCTCCAGTGGTTTGCATCTCCCCAATCCGCAGGATTGCTGTCTCCTACCCAATAGTAGACTGCTCCATAAACGGAATTGACAACCAGAAGGAGAATTAAAACTATTGGAAATATGCTTAACCGAGCGCTTTTTCCAGCGTTGCACAATCTTTCGAACTGCTTTTCCATCATTCTATCCAATTCATTCACCTTTCAAAACTATCCCTTTTGAGATTTTATCGAATAGGAGCGCATCCCTTTCCTTCAGAGATGCGAATTCTTCATTGCTGAGCAATAATGGCTTTATGAATGGGAATTCTTCGCAAATCTTTCTTATTTTTTCTTTTTCTATTTCCTCAGTGATGATGAGGATTTCAATTGGCGAACCTTTGGCATTGCTTCCTAGCGCAGAGCTTCCGTAAAGAATTATTTTTGAGGAGAATATGCTTGCCTTTTTCAGGAAATTCTCCAGTGAATTTACTTCAATGAATATCCTGAATTGGCGCATTGAAGGATTCGTTGGGTTGAGCTTGTAGAAGGACATCCTTCCCTTGACTGTTTTTATTATGTAGCCTTTTTTTGCGAATTTATTGAGGATTGAATTAGCCGAGCCCATGCTCACTTTTGCTCCCCGTGAAATCTCCCTCTCATACATTTCTTCTTCATTCTCCGTGAGGTAAATAAGAAGCTTCATATCAATTTTTGAAAACAAATTCAAATTATTATGCATGATTTCAATTTATTGAAACAAGTATATAAAGATTAGCATGAAAATATTGTTTTAATGAATCAACCAAACATATGTTATTCTATAAGTTTGGTTAAGTGACATCTTACAATTTGGCCCCGCAGAAGTGGCAGTACTTCAATCCCTGGGAGTTCATTGTTCCGCAGTTCTTGCACTTCTTCATCAGCTGCTTCTCAATCACCTGCGGAAGCTTCGATTTTGAGGAAAAGAAATAGAGGAATATTCCAACAATGCATGCAAGGACTAGGAGGATGGCAATCCAGCTCACCAATTCCATTGAACCCCTCTCCTTCTCCAATGCAGCCTTTGAAATTATCGCCGTCTGCGCAGAGGAATCGGGATTGCTTTTCATCTGGCTCAATGCGAGCGAATAGTTTGTTTTTGCCCCGCCTACAATGGGATTTAGGAAGGAAAGCAATGGAAGGTTGGAAAGGGATTTGTTGAGCGCGGCCAATTCATTTTTTGCATTTTCCTGCTTTTTGGCTGAAATCAGCACTTGGAGAAGGGAATCAATGTCTGGCTCAATTGTTCCGATTAGTTCTGAGGCTTTCAATAAATCTCCAGTTTTCAGATAATTTTCTGCGGTTGTGAGATTTGCCAACAAATCATTCAATTCGTTCTCGGTGCCTGTTTTCAATGCAAAATCCCTTTGGGTGTTCAAGGAATCTCTTAAATCTTTTATTTTGGATTCAAAATTGCCTTTCAATTTTTCCCTTAGTTCTTCCATTTGGGTTTTAATCCTGCTTTCTTCTTCCATGACGGATTTTCCTGAAGCGCAAATGCTTTCGTAATCCCCTGATTCAATTAATGAATTCAATGAGCCTATTCCTTCGGAAAGCAAATCCGTTTGAATTGAGAAATTGTAAATCGAATTTTCCCCTTCAGCCAGTGCAAGCGTTTGAGTCGCATTGGAAGCAATCAACTGGGCTTTTTCAAGGATTTCAGAATTGAGGGAATCAGTCTGTATTTGTGCAGTGAGTATCGCGGTTTCCGAATTTGCGATGGAATTCACATAATCCTGCGAGACAAACTGGTTCTCTGAGGTTACAACGTATTGGGCTGCGCTGTTCTGGAACGTTATCCCCAAATCGCTTGCGTTTTGAATCAAAGTTCTCAAGTCCATGATTTTCTGTTTTGCCTCATTGAGCTTCAACTGGGCTTTCCCCTTGTTGTCCACTGTCTGCTCTTCAATAATCCCATAAACCATAATTCTGTTGTTTCCGCTGTCCGCAACGTAAAGCTGGCTTTTGTACACGTATATGCCTTTGGGTTCCCTGAATTGGTAGTCACCTGTTCCATACTCACCGAGAAAAGCCGCAAAAGTGCCGTTTGTATAATAAACCGCCACCCTGTTATGGCCCGTATCCGCGACATAGATTCTCCCCGCAGTCACGAATACCGAGGAAGGCTGGCTAAGCTTTCCAAGTCCCACCTGGGTTCCGATTGTCCTTGAATAAGTTCCATCCTTCAGAAAAACCTGCACCCTGTCATTGTTCGTATCTGCAGCGAATATTTCTTCATCCAACACGAAAACGTTCTTCGGAAGGTCCAGCTTGTAGTCAAGGTTGTTGGTCGTGGAATGCGCCCCGTATTCCATGTCGTAAGTTTTATTTGAGAAGATTTTCTGAATCCTGTTGTTCTTGGTGTCAACAACATAGATTGAGCCGTCTTTGAAGAAAACCCCTTCGGGAGAGGAAAATTCCTTCTCCCCGATTCCTCCCTTGCCCATGCTGTCTTTGATTGTTTCATCAAAAGATAAAATTTTCACCGCGTCGTTGCCTGTGTCCGCAACGTACATCAGCCCATTCTCTTCGTCCACAGAAACGCCCCCGGGAAAAAGGAAATTTGCCGCTCCAAAACCCACTCCTGACCCGTATAATTTGATACCGGAAAAAGTCTTGTCGAAAACAATGATTCTGTTGTTGTACTTGTCCGCAACATACATTCCGGTTTCGCCAACGAAAACGCCCGTTGGATTGTTCATGCCCTTTTCTCCTTCAATCATCTTCGTATCGTTGACCATCTTCTGCAGAACGAAAAAATCGCTTGAGGCTAATGATAACAAAGCCAATGCGAATATGACGAAAAGTACCTGCTTCAAATGAAAACACCGATACTTAATCTCTAATCAGTATTAAAATAATTTCCTTTTCATGATTTTATTCCCGTGGAGTTTTAATGATGAATAACAATATATATTACAACTGAGTTTTTATTTCATGAGAAAAGAATCTCTGGATTTCTTCAGGAAAATCGTTTCATTTGACACAAACTCCCTTGACAAAACACATTACGAAGGATGCGTGCGGGAAATCTGCAAGGAATTGAAGGCAAGGGGGATAAGGCATGGTGTTATTGACGGAAGGGATGAGAGGGGAAGGATTGTCCCGAATATTGTCGCCCATGCTGGAAAAGGGAAGAAGAAGCTGGTTTTGGCTGTTCATTATGACGTTGTTCCTGCGGAAGAGGGATGGAAGAGGGACCCTTTCAAACTGGTTGTAAAAAATGGAAAAGCCTATGGAAGGGGGGCTAATGACGACAAGGGCTCGATAGTTGCATGCATTGACGCGCTGGAGGAATTGGGGAGAAACACGACTTGGGAAATAATCTTGCTCATAACAGGGGATGAGGAGATTGGGGGGGAGAGCGGCTTGGGAAGGGTTGTCAAAAAAATCAAAAAAGCAGAGCTTGCGTTGATCGTGGATGCTGCTCCAGAAGGACAGATTGGGGCAAGCGGAATAATACATGCAAGAATCAAGGTTTTTGGGAAGCAGTGCCACGCCGCAACAGAATATGGCGGGGAGAATGCAATCGAGAAAGTCCTTGTCCTGATTGGAGAATTGAAAAAATTCAGGAAGAAAAAGGAGAAAAGAACCTCCTTTCTGTTTGCGAATTCCGATGCTCCCAAAAAAAAGGTATGGAGAAGGCTGAACATCACGATGTTCAATGGCGGAACAAAGGAGAACATCATCCCCGGGGAAGCGGAAATCGGAATAGACATGAGAATGCTTCCTGAAGATGATTTGGAAAAAGAGAGGGGGGAATTCATTGATTTTGTGAAAAGAGCTTCAAAGAAGAAAAAAATAAAATTGAAGATTGAAATCAAGCATGCCCAGGCGGGTTACTATTCAGACCCAAGGAATGCGCATGTGAAAAGGATGCTTTCAATAATATCCAGGCACACCAAAGACAATAAGATTAGGGCTGCGCTTGGGGGAAACGACGGGCCGTATTTCATGAAGAGGAATATGCCGGTAGTCTGCTTTGGGGCAATAAGAACAGAGGGGAATCCCCACGGCAAGGATGAATTCGTGTATCTTAAGGACCTTGAACTCGTAAGAAAAGTGATCGTGGATTTTGTGAATGAGGGAAAATAAATGGCGGATCTTGAAATTTCGGAACATGCTGACGAGAAGGATGTGAAGGAGCATTCGAAAAAAATCAGGGCGCATGATGAAAAGAAAAAAACAGAATTGAGCGCTCTTGAGCTTCACCACGTTGCCAAAGAGTTGAGGACTCTCGTGAATTCAAGAGTGGACAATGTTTACGAACTGTTCCCGAATTGTTTTTTCATAAGGATGCGCTCCCCGAAAGCAGAAATAATAGTCAAATTGAAGGAAACGGTGCATTTGACCAATAGGAGGATTGAAGCGCCTGAAACCCCGACTAATTTCGCGATGGTTTTGAGGAAATACCTGAAAAACGGGATTCTGAAGGAAGTCTCCATGGAGGGTTTTGAGAGAATCCTTGTGCTTTTTTTTGAGCATTGCAAGCTCATCATTGAAATGTTTTCCAGGGGGAATGTTCTCCTTTTGGACGAGAAGGACAGGATAATCGCAGTATACAGGAGGGAGGAATGGAAGGACAGGAGGCTTGCCGTGAAAGAGATTTACAAGCTTCCGCCTTCAAGGAAAGCCCGGGATAAGCCAAATGCCATCCACTACCTCTCAACAATAAAGAATATTGGCTACAGGTATCTTGAATTGCTGTGCAGGGAAGCAGGGATTGAGCCTGAGGCCAGCTGGGAGAAAATTGGAAAGGAAAAACAGGAGGAATTAATTGGGAAGCTCGGGAAGATTGAAAACAGGGAGATAAAACCCAGCGCGGAAGGGAATTATTACACGCTGTTTCCCACTGAAGAGCAGGAAAGGGGGGGAAAATTTAAAAGATTTGCAAGCGTTTCTGAGATGCTCGATTATGTTTTCCAGGAGAATATGAAGCAGAGGAAGCAGAAAGAAATCAGCGAAGAAGGCGCAAATGAAATAGTGAAGAGGCAGATTGAGGCGGGAAGCAAATTTGCGCAGGAAGCAGAGGGATACAAAAAAACCGCCGATGCGATTTATTCCAATTATGCAAAACTGCATGAGCTGATGGAGCAGGTAAAGGAGCGTTTGAAGAAGAAGGAGAAAAAGGAGGAGCTGGAGAAGGAATTGGGAATAAAAATAAACGGGCCGATGATTGAGATTGAAATCTGATTTGCAAAATTTGTTCCTAGAACAGAACAACCTTCTCCCCGACGTCTGCAATCTTGTTTATGTTCAGCTGCAGCTTTTCCCCGAAAGGCGTGAGAATCACTATTGCGTCCTTCTTCGAATCAGTCCCTATCACTTTTCCAATGTATGCTCCCGCAGAGCTCAGAACCTCCCTGTTGTTCAAATTGAGTTTTGCAACTAGGTAAGTCTTGATGAACCTTGCCAACTCCATTGAAAGAATCACGATTCCTATTCCCGCTATTATTGTGTAGAAAAATTCCGAGAAGAACGCCTCCCTCAACACCCATTGGCTTGCCTTCTGCATCAGGAAGATTATTACAAGCGTGTTTGCAAGGTAAAGGAAGTATTTTGGAAGCTTGTGAAGCCTGTTTTCCTGGTATGCCTCAACTACTTTTCCCAGGATCGCAAAAACCACGGCCCAAAACGCAACATTGAGGAATTGCATCACGACTCGTGCAACCACCTCAACCATATATGGATCCTGCTGAACCAAAGTCGAGTAGCTGTCAAAGCTGGTCCAGATTCCCACTATCAACAAAAACAAGGCCACAAGGTATCCTATAGAGCTTATTTTCTCTATTGAGAATTTGAATGAATTGACGAAATCAAGGAATTTCTCCTCCAATCCGAAAGCCTTTGCCATCAAATAAAGGCCTGCTGCGACTCCCATTGGAAGCCAGCTAAGCCCGAGCATTTCCCCTGCAGCATAGAGAAGAACCAAGAGCCCTGGAATCCCGAATATTATCCTCGCATAGTGCGGCTCTTTCAATTTCTCAAGAAGAACAACGTATGTTTTTTCAAGCTCTTTTCCCTGCTTCATGATCACTCTTTTCACCGAATCCACTTTAACACGCGATTGAATTACGGGAAGGATTAGTTCGTCGGACTCGCCGTCTGAAACCAAAACGCAGTGGTGCGCAGGAATCCTCTTGAGAACTTCTTCCAGCTGCTCGGATATTTTCTTGTCTGCAACGTAGCCCAGCCTCCTGTCTCCTGCAAGAATGATTATTTCCGAGTCTTTCAATTCATCCCTTAGTTTTAATGCGGCGAATATTGTGTTTCCGTCTGAATCCTCCGGATCGTGGAGCAGAAGTTCCGTGGCAGCGTTAAGGCATGCCTCCTTGCCAATGACCGGAGCTTCTATTTTTGCCTTCTCAAAAAGATCATTGTCCCTATCTACGCACAATATGAGCACTTTTTCATCGTTTTCCATGATTTTTTATACCCTGTTTTCCTTTAAATCTCTTTTCTTTGAGCTCTTCTGTCAAAACCGCGGTTTTTAGATGCAAAAGCCAACGTATATATTTTTTTACGAACAGAAAAAAACACAATGACAGAATAGACCGATGAATCGGCACCCCGATTTATCCTATAGAACAAGGATGAACAGAGATTAAAAGAAGCTCCAGTAGCTCAGCTTGGTAGAGCGCGTCACTGGTAATGACGAGGCCGCGGGTTCAAAGAGCCTCTCTTTTCTTTTTAGTTTGTACAGCACAAAGAAAAGAGACCCATCGGGAGAGAAAAGAAAAAACTTAACGCTCGCCACGGATTTGCGATAACTCGCAAATGTGGCTCGCACTCTTGCCTGAAAATCCCGCCTGGGGCTCTGGTACTCAGATGCGTAAAGCCCTCCATTCGTCTATAAATAGCCTGGATGGACGATTCATACGAGGGAAGAGCATGAGCACCGACCTATATAATTTCGAGAATAGAATCGATACAGCATTGGAAAAGATAAGCAAGGATTCTGGAATCCTGGAAGTGAACAAGGGCCATATTTCCGAATTTTACCAGGCCCAGAAGCTCCTGGGAAAAAGCCAGGCCAGGCTATCCTTGTATATTTCAAAATTGGGACTACTGGCCAGATTTTTTAATAAGGACTTCAGGAAGGCAACCCAGAAAGACTTTATAAATTTCCTGAACGAATACAAGAAAAAATACTCCCTTAGCCAGCCAAAGGTAGCGACTTTCAAGGTTTTCATTCGCTGGTTAATCGGAAAGAAAAAATATTCTGAAGTTATTGGGGACGGAAGGGACTGTATAATTAAGGCAGATAAGGGCAGGGATAAGATTCTTCCGAATGAAATTCTAACTTTTGAGGAAATAATCCGCATGGTCGATTCATCAACGAATGCACGGGATAAATGTTTTCTTTCAATATTATACGACGGCGGGTTTAGAGTTGGAGAAGTTGCAAGATTGAAAATAAAAGATATTCATTTAGATAGCAAGGGCGGGAGAATTGCAGTAACTGGCAAGACAGGAGCAAGAGAATCACGGTTATTATGGTCTATCAAATACATAAAAGCCTGGCTGGAGCTCCACCCTGCCAGGAGCGACTCAGAAGCTTTCGTATTTACAAAAACAGGCACCCATAAGAACAGCAAAGAACCGATTAAATACGGTGAATTCCAGAGGATAATTAAAGATTCGGCAAAAAGAGCAGGAATCAAGAAGCGGACTTATTGCCATCTTTTCCGCCATAGCCGAACAACTGATTTATTAAACCGAAAAGTGCCAACGCCAATAATTAATATGTATATGGGATGGAGCGACAAATCGGATATGCTGGCAAATTATTCGCACGCGTCTAATAAGGATGTGGACAGATTTATTTTGGATGCTTCAGCATTCGAGAAAGTTAAGGAAGAGAATAAACCGCCTGCGATTAAATGTTTCAGGTGCGGGAAAGAAAACAGCCTGGAAGCTTCCCTCTGCCAGTTCTGCGGGGCAATGCTTAACCAATACGTAGCCATGGAGAAAGAACAAAAGGAATTGGATGTAGTCCAGGCAATGGAAGCAATGGCGAAGGAAGTCAAGGGTATGTTCCTTCAGTTTTTAGAAGTAGTGAACGATGAGAAAAAAGATAAGAAAATAATAAAACAAAAAATTACAAACATGATTAAGATGCTTAAAGTATAGAAAACATATTAAATGTTTGGTGCGTGAAATAGATTTAATATTCAAACATGAGAAATTATATAAACAAAACTCAATCAAGTATATTAGAGGTGGTATTGATGACTGGGATGGATGGAACTGATGCTCAAAAGGCGACTTCTTTAGTTAAAAAATATTTAGTAGATACTTATGGTTCGTTGGCCGAATATTCATTTAGAATACTTTCTGTCGAAAAAAATACCAATGAGAACATATGGATTGTTAAAAGCCAGATTTATACAACTCCAAAAGACAATGCCCCCACGGAATACATAATAAAAGTTAATATTAAAACTGGAGAGTTCAACGATGTTAAATCTCTATCAAAGTGATTTTTTTGCTCCCAAAATATACTAAAACTGATTTGATTATAAAACAGGCGCAAAAAGAAGGAATTGTCTTAGATACATGTGTTTTGAGTATATTCCTAACAGGAATCTATGAAGAAAAAAAGAAAATAACTGGTTTATTGGATAAAGTTGGGGGCACCGTGGAAGACTTCCAAATCCTGAAACAACTTTTACCTACTTTTGAGAACTACCTTACTCCTCATGTTTTAGCTGAAACACAAGGGATACTTACAAAATGTTTTAATAATGAAACTGCGTTGGATATTATAAAGGAAGGATTATTGTATTTACTTGATATGAACGAGAATCAAATTGAAAAGGACGATATTCTTCAGAAAACCGAATTAAATGAATTTGGAATTATTGATGTTTCGTTATTACTGTGTTCAGAAGAACATAAAAAAATCATACTAACTTTAGACCATAGATTAGAAGAAAAATCGAATTGTATTTTATCAATGAGAATATTGAGAGCTTATTACTATACTAATTTTCAATAATTTTTGTTCGCCCCTTTCCTATTTTTAAAAATAAGCCAGCCTAAAATCGAAAACAGGCCAAAAGAATGGAAGATTATCGCCCTTAATGCGCTTCCATTCTTTGAAAAAGAAGCAAAAGAAAGACAGGGAACAAGAACAGATTTAATGAAGAACATTCCGCCAATATTGGCGGAAGGTGAAGCAACCGAACAATTAGGTAAATTAATGGGCGTAAACCGCCAATACATCTATGAAGCCAGTTACACAGTTACGGTAGTTACGCTCCTAGAGGGGAGTGCTTAGATTCTGCAAAAGTAATAAATTAGGTGTGTTTTCCCGATTAATCTAAAAAATAAATTAACCTTCCTTTTTTAATCTTATAAATTAATTCGGGCTCTATTTGGCTGGAAATTAATTTTAATAATTAATTTGTTAGAGAATTAGAAGAATTATAATTCCCTGTTTGGTTCTGGTTCTGTGGTTCTGGCCCAACTTCGGGACATAGTAGATCACGTGAAAAAATCCATCAAGACGCTTAAAATGGAAGAATTAGAACAAAGAATAGATGAAATTAAATTATTTTGGAAGGAAGAAGGATAGGTATTCGTTCTCTAACTTTTCGTTCTTAAAAGTAGTAGTTGGTATGTAAATCCCGTGAAAAACACATAAGAAAATGCGGTTATTCCTAGGAATCAAATAATTATATTTTAGAAAAGATTCACCTAATTATAATTCAGAATTCAAAGGTTAGAAAATTATTTGTTGCGCAAAAACGTTGCGAATTAATACCCGACTCTAAGCGGAGTTCGTGAATATTAATTATGCGGTGCACTATTGCGGTGAATTTAATGTGGACTGTATTAAAGGTTCGTGAAATTAAATAATGCTATGCAAAAATGCTATGAATTTGTTGCTGAGATACTTAGATGTTCGTGAAAAAACACAACAGGAAGTTATTATTATAAAAATAAATTATAACATTCCCGAGTAATAACGAGTGTTACCCAATTCGCTCGGATGCTATTAATTCCCGTGAAAATGTCCATCTCATGTTATAGAAATAAGAATTCCCCTGTTTGGGTGTTACAATAAATTACATCTTTCATTTTTCTATTTCCAGGATTCGCCCTAACAAAATACTCCCCTCTTCCAAAGTTTTTTAATAAATAATTTTTAAAAGATTTACCACTATTATGAACTAATTCAATATATTCCTCCCTGGTCAAGCGAAGACTTTTTTTATAAATATAATTCTTTTCGCTCAGTGTTTCAGGATTTTTTATTCTGCTGTTTTTTTGCCTGTAATAATCTGGGTTCTCATAGGGTATTGGGTTCTTTTTCTCCCACGCAAAGATTAGGAATGTTTTTCTGTCCATCTTTTCCCTCTCAGATTGTAACTGTTTTTATTAATTCCCGTGATTGTTTTTTCTCATAGATCGAATATTCTCCCATTGGAAGCCCTGTTTGCTTGAGCAGTTCGGGAGTTATTAACTTTTTAATTTTCGTTGTTTGGCTCTTTGGTCCGATAATCGTTATAATTATTTTTTTATTTGCATCCTGGACGTAGAAAAACGCTTCGAAAATAGAAGCACCAAGATAAATGGGCCTGGTCTTCTCAGGAGGCAGAACGTATAAAAATATCTCGTTTTCGAGAGCAAATTCCTTTATTTTTAATTCTTTTCCCTGCATGAAAATCACCTCAGATTTTTATATTTCAACTGAACCCATCAATTCCGAACCGTTAATCTTCTTTGCCCAGAATGTATAAATTCCAGGCCCGAAAAGGTCGGCAATTAATAGACGAACCGATGGACTTTCATAGAACCCATTCAAATTTGATAAATTAACGAAAAAACTGCCAATTTCTTTTTGGTTTTGATTCTTCAAGCTCAATTTAATTTCACTTTGGTATATTTGGGGATAAAATAATCTGGGGATGTTACATACAAATTTGTAGAAAGTCCACCCTTTCCCCCTGTAAAGTTTAAGGTTAAATTCCTCACATTCATAATCCTGGTTATATTCCTGTCCCTGAAGGGGCAAAGGCGCATCTTTTTTATAGTCAAATTCCTGCATGTTCTCCCGCATAAACCAAATTAAACAAAAACTTTGAAATTCTATCAAGAATCGGCGGTTCTCCCGCTTCTGGAAGCTCCAGGAGCTCGGCCATTCCAGATTGAACCCATTTTTCAGCCGTTAGCGCATCAAATAGGATGGTATCCTTCGGATTCCAGCCTCCCCAGAAGCCCGAAGCTGTCTTATTCTCAAAATCGCCCAAAGATTTGTAAAAATTCAACCTTTTTACGTTCGTTTTGAAACGAATAAAAGTTAAATTGGTCAAATTTCCACCTCCTCCTTGCCAGTATCCCAATCTTCCCCATCTAGCTCGGTTTTTTGGGGTTTTTTAGAAATGGGACTACTTTGTCCATCTTTTGCACTACCCCCACCTACCCCTGTCAATCCACCCAATACACCCAATCCACCCTCTTCCGTCGAAGACTCTTTTTTTTCTTCTAATTGAATTAGGTTTGTTTGGGTGGGTTGATTGGGTTGATTGGGTTGGGTTGGTTGATTAGGTGGATTGGGTTGAGTGGTAGGGGCATCAGTGAGGTCGAACAAATTTAGCCAGCCTTTAGTTTGAACGACCGATGTCCATCCATTATGCTCAAGCTCGTAATTCCAAGCCCCGTGAATCATTTTCCGCATGATGTAGGGACTTTGTTTTGAAAGAAATTCGCCTATTAATTTTGAAAAAGCGCGGAGTTCACGACCATAATTTTTATCATCCGCTCCTATCCCTTTTTGTTCTTCTAGAAGCGCCTCAGCGATTTCTCTGGAGCGAATCCGAACCCTTTTCTGTTCTGCCAGTTTGATTTTTAAAAATCCAAGAACGGCAACCCGAAAGTCATCCTCGTTGCTTTTTTGGGCGCGTTCCCTATTTCGTTTAATTACATAATCAAGAACAGATTCGAAAACGTCATCACCTACGAGCTTCGCAATTGCCAAAACTGGTAAATCATTCTCCAGTTCTCGGTTATGCAGTTGCTCAACCGCCAACGTTGAATACACCGCTTGAACTTCTTGCCACCTGGAGAGTCCCATATAATATAATTTATTGCGTAGAAGTTGCCAATCAATTTTCAATTTGTTAAGCGACTCAAGCTCGACGTTGTTCGGTTTTTTCATAAAAGTATGAACCGAGCATCTGGATTCGGAAATATCATCCAACCCGCCGCAATTATTAATAAGCATGTGGCTGAAAATGTCAAAACCAATCGGGCGTTTATCGTCGCACCGAATGGCCCGCATACCCTTTTTGTATCCGACGCGGAGGCTTTGCTCCGTCGAAACCCTTTGCTCGTCGGGAATTGCGTCGTAATCGTCGATTAAAATCGTCGGCTTGCAAGATTCAATCGTGCGATAAATCGATGCGCCTGAAATATTTCCAGACGCCAACGGATGAAATGCCAACTCTTTATATAGCAAAAGTTGCGTCGTTTTCCCCGATTCTTTTTCCGCGCAGTGAAAAGTCCGCCCCCTCGCCGAAAAAATTTCATTGAAATAAGTCGCGAGTAAATCGCATGCCGTCCACTCGTGGAAAGCGGGTTCATAATGCCAAATTACTTTTTTTTGAATCGCGAGAATTTCGTCGTAAAGCTCCCTGAAACTTGGCGGTTCTTTTGCGCTTTCTAAAAATTCTGAAATCGAAAAGGGCCCGATATTTGCCCAATCATAAGCAAGATTATCGCCGAAGAAATCAAAACGATAATTCAGCCCAAAATTTTCTTTTATCTCATTGCGGTCCTTTTCGCCAAAGTCGATAAAAATTTTTTTGTTCGACACGATTATCGCCGTAAAAATTTTATTGCCACGATAAACATTCGTGCCGAAATACATTTGCCCGTCGTGAATTCCTGCACCAATCCCCTGAAAAATGGGTTTTTCCTCCGAAAGAAATTGCTCGATTTTGAATTTTTTTTGCTTTTCTGCGTCGGCCGAAGCTAAACATTTGCGTATGTGATTTTGCCAATCTGCCTGGGCTAGTTTCTTATCCATGTGATGAACGCCACATTCACTTTTCCACTTCCCACAAATCGGACATCGTGCGTCATCGTTGTTTTCAATTTTCATTTTTTCGTTTTTCATCTGCCCGCCTCTCGCACCGCCGATAAATTAAGATTTTTCGGGGAATATTGAACTACAATACGATTATTTTTTTTGAAAAGTTTTAAGCGTCCGTTCGCCTGAAGTAAATTAAGAATGAAAAATGTTTGCTCTCTCGTCGCGCTGAGTTGCTGAGAAAATAATTTGTTCGCCTTTTTAAGGGGTAACTCGGCGACGGTAATAAATCCATTTTTCAGAAAATAACGAATTAGGGGTTTTTCCAAAACCTCAAGAATCCCGTCGGGGACGGGTGATTTAAAACCCTGCTCATAAATACCTTTTTGCAAAACGAACATTTTCTCATCTCCGCAAGTCAATTCGGCTTGCAACTGGACGGCCTATCTCTGCCGTCCTTTTCGGCCTTTTTATCGTCGAAAAAATAATCTAAACTTTTTTTAAGTTTTTCAAGTTCAGACGGCATTTTCTCCCTCTTTCGCCAAATACTCGTAAAGAATTATCCTCACAAAGTCCGCAACAGACAATCCCCCCCGTCGGTCAGCAAGATTCTTAATTTTCTCTCTAACGTCGAACGGGACTTTCGATTGAACCAACACCAAATTTTTTTCCATTCGTCTCACCCATTCTATTATCCAGATACTCTTATTTATTCTTTTTGGTTCTTTCTAGTTGATTAGTTATATTTAAAGGTATGTGAATAATTTACGAATAAACAATAACAAATATAAACTATGCTCTCGTAAATCTTATCATGACAAAGAGATTATCCGATGAAATCATTCAAAGGCGCCAGGAAGCGATTCAATCCCCAAAAGACAAAATAATCCAAATAGAAAATCCTGCAATTGAAAATACAGATTCAGCAATGTCAATGCTAACGGATTCCGAATTCGAAATTCTTACATTATTCCTTATCTATGGAAAACCAATTTCAATATCAAATATTCGAGAAGTTTATCTTTCTTTTGCTAGTATGTTTGTTTCTTTATTTATGGTTGGTTTGTATAAAATATTTGGTAATAAAAAAATGGCTTTTGATGGCGAGCATATAAAAAAAACCCCTTTCTCTTTTGATGTAAAATGCCTTGAGAAAGAAGTATCCAATGAAGAGGATATGAAATTAATTGAAGAAATATTTAAATCAATCGAAAAAATATATTCAGAAAGACATAAATTTAGTCATACTTTTACAGATAATGAAAAAGATTTCTTGAAAATTCCTATTATGCAAAAAATAATGAAGAGAATAGGAATATCTATTCCATCAACCTCGAAAATAAAAAAAGACATCACGAATTTAAAATTCCTTTCATTTATTACTGAAAGAGAAGATGCTTATTCTAAAAAAACCCTTTATTATTTAAACCCAAAATTTTCTGCGAATTGGGAAAAAAGAAGATTAGAATTAAGTTCGATGTTAAAAAAACAGGAAATTAATCACCAGCAAATTACTTCTAAAATGAAAGAATTTTATTTGTTGTATATCGGAGGTTTGAAAGGAAAAACCTGTTTCATCCGCTCCCTTCCATCTGAAGATAATAAATTTCAAATATCTATAACAGATTATGTCTATGTAAACTACAACAAATAATTTATTCTCCCGCCTTCCTTAGCCAAAGCTCGCCTTTTTGATTGAAATAATGGAGGAGCTCGTCCCCTGGCTTTAAATCCATCAAGGCTACGACCTGCCGAGGCAAATTTATAAACAATTGAACCCGAATCGAGCCGTCCTTTCCTTTTATCTGGTGTTTTTGAATCTTCAAGGTATCCCTCAATTAAAATAAACCCAAAAAGCTTAATAAATACGAACGGTTCAAAGTATAGTTAGGCGAATGATTAATAAAACAATGAAATAGGAAGGGCTCTATCCATCTGATGCTCTTAGCCCGCCTGGGGCTTGCGATTTTTTTCTTATTTTGAGATGTATAAACCTTTATAAACATGTATTGTTATAAAAAATGTTTAGCGAATTTAAGGGGAGGAAAATGGTGAATTTCGCCAATAGATGCGTTGCGATTTACGTCGAAGATGAAGCTTCCAGAAGAACAGCCGTAAGAAGCGCATTGGTTCGCGCGGGTTTCAAAACCTGCACTGCATCGTCAATTGAAATTGCTGAAAGAATGCTGGGAATAATTCTTCGGAAAATCAAAGGCATTCTTGTTCCGGTAACGGACTGGAAGCTGGATGCTTCCGATCCAAATAATCCCGGGAAAAGCGCTCTCGCAGTAATTGAAATGATGCGGAAGGGAGGATATGGCGGTATCATTCTCGTGCACACTGCTGGAAAAAACCCGACAATAGAAGAAGAAATTAAATTGCTTCAAAAGCATTGTCCTGATGAAGAGCACGGAACATCAGTAATTTTCGTGCAGAAGGAAGAAAGTCCTGAGGATTGCGAAAGATTATTGAGGAGTGCGCTTTTGGTTGCCATGATGGATGTGTTGTGCGGACGCATGAAAAAGTTGAAAACAACTTTTTCAGCATTTTGAACGGTGCAACCGTTCAAAAGCTCGCATTTTTTCAGGTGTATTTTCACTAACGTGAAAAACACAGCAAATCCTTAGGATTTGCTTGTCTGCCTGAAAAAAGCGCATCTTTTTCCCAAAGGGAAAAAGCTTGTTTGAGTGGGTTTCGCCACTCAAAATGCATTTGAGGCAGAGCAACCATGGATTGAAATTCTCAAATACAATGAATAACATCACTGAACGCTGAATTTTTTTATTTCCTTGATTTTCCTTATTTTTTCAAGCGCGTTTCCGGAGAGTTCCTTGTTGAGTATTATCGTGATTTTTGGGTTGGGGTAGATTTCCGGGTCGTCCGCGACAATCTGCCTTATGCAGCCTTTGTCCTCCTTGATGACTTGCGAAACGTCTGCTACAAGCCCTATTGTTTTTGGGTTTGCTTCGATCTCAAGAACTTCGAAACCGAAAAGTTTTGCCGTGCCTCTTATTATCGCCGTAGGGCGCAGATTCGCAAAAACCTGCCTCAATCCCGGATTCTTCTCGATCTGCCCCACCACTTCCTTCACGACCCTTCTGTCGCAATTCGCAGCACGTGCGATTTTGGAGAAGGAAAGCTCGATTTCGCCGCAAAAAACCAAACCATCTTTCACTGAGAGCCCGTATTTCATGAACAGTTCCACGATGTTCCTTCTCACTCCCTGCTTGGGAAACACGCGCTCAATCTCAGAATACATGCATTAATTGCATTTCCATAGTTTTTATTGATTTCTACAAACCCGAAGATGAGAGAATAACGCGGAAAACGCGCTCCTTGGTAAAATTTATAATGATTAATTCGCAAGTAATTGCATGGACATCGAAACAATTAAGGAAATGCTTGTTGTGTTTGGGGCGGAATTGAACAAAACAGTGAATCTTTTCAATTACATTTTCATTGGAAACACTGAGGATATGCAGGCAAGGAAAGTCAGAAGCATACTTGTTGACATGGAAAAGATTCTTGAGGAGGAAAGAAGGCTCGTGGACCGCCTTGAAAACCTCAACGACAGGGAATTGGAGGAAAATCTTGAAATTATGATGCTTAAAACTGAGAAGCTGATTGATGACATGAAGAATTCCATGATGTCCGGCTACGAAAAGGGGATTGAGAAGAGTTTTGATGGAATAAAGGGGATTGTCGCGGCTGCGGCGAAGATGAATTGAATTAAAGGAGAGACTGGTTTCTCTTTTACGCATAATTCGCATTTAAAAAAAGCAAAAAAAAAGATTGGTTATTTTTCCTTGATCAGGTTCACTGCTTCCTTCACTTTCTCGAAAATCAGCTCCGAAGAAGTCCTGTATTTGTATGCGAGAGCATCCGCCACGTCCCTTTCCTCCCCGAATGGCGAGGAGGAAAACCTGTAATTCCCCTTTATCCTTTCCACAAGCCCCTTTTTCTGAAGCTGCAAAAGATGGTAGCGCACAGTTTTCTCATTTACTTTTATATGCTCAATTATGTCCTCCGCCCTCGGATCGAAATTCTTTTTATACTGGTAGTAGAAAAGCGCATCAAGGACTTTCAAAAGAGAATCCCTCGTCTCATTTGGGGAAATCAGGCCTATGGTGAGCGCAAACCAGCGTATCAATGCTATTCTTGTGAGTTTCGTGTCTTTGGGAAGAAGCAGATTCCGCAAAACAAATTCCTCTTTTATCAGTTCAGCTTCCGGCAATTTCATGAAATAAATTGGAGGGGCAGGTTTAAAAAGTTTATTGGTTTTTAGTAAAAAGGATGCCATTAATTTTAAATACAAGTTAAGCGCATTTTATACGGGGAAGGAGGATGTTTGAGGAAACGGAAATGTTTGGCGTGGGATACGAGGCGGAAATGTTCATGCCAGAGAAGATTGTCCTGAGAATTGCGGCTTCTTCAAGAGGGGAAGGGCTTGACAGCGATATGTCCCCTCTTTTTGGAAGAGCCCCCTATTTTATCATCGTTGAATCAGACGGGAGGGAAGTTCTCGGGATAAGGCCCCTTCCGAACGTCGCTGCCGAGCAGGAGATTTGCCCTGGAGCTTCTGCAGCGAAGATTCTTGCGCATGAAAATGTCAATGTGCTCATCACAATGTCCATGGACAGGAATTCTTTTGAGATACTCAAAAACAACGGGATAACCCTCTATTCCGGAGTGGCGGGCAGAATCGAGGATAATATCCTGCTCTATTTGAGGTCAAAACTTCCTGAAATAAAGGATAGGTGGGGGATTGGGAAGGATAATGCATCCGCAGAAAAGGTGTTGGAGAAGAAGGAGGGAGGAAAAAAGAGGACAAAGTCCGCTCATGGCGGACAACCAAGGACTTTGTCCGCATTTGAGACAGAGCAACCACGATTGAAATTCTCAAATACAAGGACAAAGTCCGCTCATGGCGGACAACCAAGGACTTTGTCCGCATTTGAGACAGAGCAACCACGATTGAAATTCTCAAATACAATTAAGAAAAAAATCCCAAAGCGGAAACCAGCCAAACATAAACCGAAGAAAAAGAGGAGGTAGTGCGTATTGTTGGGCTTATGAGCAACTGCATAGTGCACAATTATGCGTTTATATGAATGAATAAGTTTTATAAAGGATGGAAATAATTAATAGATAGGAGAATAAATGCAGAGCGGCACGGTGAGCATCAATGAGGAATGCATGCGGGGGGTATGCACAATACAAAACCGCGTGATTATACTCCTCAAATACAAGAAACTCCTTGAATTGGTAGATTGATCCTGGAGTACGTGCTTAACAAAAAAACAAGCAAATAATTCGCATCGCGTGGCGGCGGCGCTTTGCGCTGTTCGAGTGCAGGAAATGCGAAAAATGCACGGGCATAATGTTTCGCAGGAGCAAAACATCGTATTCCGGATTTATTCCGTTGAAGTGAAAAAGATGGTTTCTGTAATCGTGATAGACGATTCGGCTTTCATGAGAAGAATGCTGATGAACATTCTTGAAACAGACCCTGAACTGAAAGTGATTGATACTGCTGCAACGGGGCAGGAGGGGATCACTAAAACAAGCGAGCGCAGGCCTGAAGTCGTGACCCTTGATTTGCAGCTACCGGACATGGAGGGGCTGGAAGTCCTGAAAAGAATTCTCGTAGGAACTTCAACGCACGTAGTGGTGATAAGCGAGTTCACGAAAGAAGGGGGGGAAGCAAGCTCAATTGCAAAGGAGATGGGAGCTGCAGCAGTGATACAGAAACCTTCAGGCACGGCTTCAAGCGAATTGGATAAGATGAAATCCGATTTGGTCTATGCGATCAAGCAGGCTGCAAAGCTTCCGAAAAGGGATCTGGAAGAGACTGCAAAAAAGCTGGAATCGAAAAGCTTCAGCGTCGACTTGAAAGCAACTTCCGGAAAAGTTGCTTCAAGAATAGTCCTTATTGGGGGCTCCACGGGTGCGCCCCAGAATATAGAATTCATTTTGAAAAGGCTTTCCAGCGAAGTTGATGCGTGCCTAGTCATAATCCAGCAGGCTCCAAAAAAAATGACCCAGATGATGGTGGACAAGATGCAGCCCAGAATCGAGGGTTCGACTGCCTTCAAAGTAAAGGTAATTGAAAACGGGGACATGACGCAGGCGGGATTCGCCCTCCTCTGCCCCAAGGATGCGCATGCGGTGATGACGAAAAAGAACACCTACAAATTGTTCAGGGAGGGAGTGGAGCCCTACATGCCCAGCATCGATCTAATAATGGCTTCAAGCGCCTTCTTCTATAAAAATAACACTATTGGCGTGATTCTTCCCGGAGACGGGAAGGATGGGATGAAAGGGATGGCGGTCGTAAAGAAGCTGGGAGGGAAAACACTTGTGCAGGATCCGAAGAGCTGCTCCAACAAGGAGATGCCGCAGGCCGCAATTGACAAGGGCGCTGCGGAATTCGTGCTCAGCCTTGAAGGGATTTCCGATAAGATAAACGAACTACTTAAGAAATAACAAATTTTTTAAATTGAAAAAAATTCATTGCAAAAAAAGTCTCCATATTCCGATTATTTTTTACTTGCAACAAGGAAAGAGGAATACGAGGAGAAAAGCAAAAAGAAGAGGAATCCTGAAACGAGCGTTGAAATCGCAGCGCCCATCATCCCGTAGACTCCAATGAAATAATTGAGCAGGGGAAGATTTGCAAGAGTGACTGCCAGGAGGAACAGGAAGGGAATTTTCTCCTCCTTCTGGGACCAGAGCGCCGTGAGGAACACGTAGCCTCCTGAAATGAGAAGGTATGCTGCGGAAAGGAGCCTGAATGCCATCGCCCCTTCTGCATAAGAAGCACCATAGAAGAGGGAGAGGATTTTCTCTGGGAACAGGATGAATAACAGGAAAGCAGGAAGAGGAAGGAGCATCACCTTCACGCTTGAGAAGAACAACTCTTTTCCGATTTTCTGTTTTGTAGCATAGGGAAGGTAAACCGTGCAGAGCGCAAGCGCGAAATAGTATATCAACCTTGCGCTCATTGAAGCCACGTTGTATGCTCCTGCTGCTTCATCGCTGAGCAATCTCTTCACCATGAATAGATCTTCATAGAAGAAGAAGTTGAGGAGGAGGAAGGAGAACAAAAGGATCATGCTTTCGTGCGCGAAATGAACTTCAATTTGTTTTGTTTTCTGTGTTTCCTTCCTAAGCATTACATAATAGATTAAGATTACAAGCAAGGGGAGAATGGAATAGGCGAGAAGGCTAAATTCGAATGATATTGTTGCCAGAATGAGGGCGCCTGCAATTCCCGCAAGATAGTAGAATATCTGGAAATTGGAAAGGCTTATGGGATTCTCCCTTCCCTGGTAATACGCGCATATCACTGCGAATATGAAAGCAGAGAGGAAAAGCGGGGCAATCAATGCGAGGAAGAGGGGATTGCCCACCGGAATGAGATTCAATAAATAATTGAATGCTTTGCATTGGGAATCATTTGAGAGCGCGCATGAGGGCTTGGCGAAAAAAAGCAATATTCCAAACAAAGCAATCAGGAGCGTTGCAAATGCTCCTGCAATCAGAACCATTTTTGAGTATTTCCTGAAAATGTAATTTATTTCCCCATACTTCCGTTCCCCGTCAAGTTTTGAAATCTCCCTTGCCAAAACAGTCTGCAAACTGCTTATGGGGACTGAGAGGATTGTTGCAATCCCTATTAAAACCGCGAATTCCCCATAGAGCGCTTTAGAAAGGATTCTCGTGAGCCCCATGTGAAGAACGTATCTCATGAGGGAAGCGAGCGCAAAAGCCTCGGAGATTATTATGCTGTTCAGCAAAAGGGAATTCTCCCGTATATTATTTATCAAATTAATTATTTCTTTTTTGATTTCTGGCATGAGGAAACAATAGGTCGAAAAAGCTTAAAAAGAGGGTCGCCTGTAAACTCCCATGCGCATATTTTTATTAATTGCCCGACAAATGGCACTATGAAAACAGCCTCATTCCTTCTAGCACTCCTCTTATTTGTCACGCTTGCACTCTCCATTCAGATAAATCAAACCATCAACGTTCAAGCAATGACAATCAAGAACGTGACCGTGAGTCTTGCCTTGGGCGAAACGCTCAATGGATCCTACACCACGAAAAACGGATTTGGGAGTGGAATCCATTTCATGATCAAGGATCCCGACGGTGCGGTTATCGTCGACAACGGAAAAGATTCAACTGAAGGGCAGTTTACCTTCCTTGTCACAAGCGCCGGACAGTATGAGATCGTCCTGGAAAACAAAGACTCACTAACCGAGAGCGTGAATGTAGACCTTTCGTATGAAGTGGGAAAACTGCCGGAAATTCAGGAGCAGAATCCCGGCCTGTGCCCTGGCGCAGTCGTCCTCCTTCTAAGCGTGCTTGCAGTAGTGGCAATGGCGCGCGTGAATAACTTGGGCGCTCCCAGAGCTTAAGCCCTGGGCTTCTCTGGGAGTTCTCCGAGAGCTGGGCTTCATCCGCACCCTAAAGGGAGCGGCTTCCCAGGCCCAAGTTATTCAGTGAGCCCGAAGAAAGTCTGATTTATGTTTCCCCGCCACAAAGATGAAGATACTTGGAAACAGGATGCAGGGGAGCAATCACAGAACTGATTTCAAAGCAGACGGTTGCACGATAATCCTCTCCATGTGCCGCAATGAATTACTTGGGATTCATATGCTCTGCCTCACTCTGTCCCCAAGGAGTTTTGTGGAAGCAACGATTCCAAGTATTGCCCAAAACAATAATCCGAAAGTGTTGAGCCCCGCCCTTATTACTTCGGTTTGGCTGTACAAGAGAAGGCTTTCAAGCAGTTTTATTCCCTGCGTCAATGGAAGCAACGTGCTGAAAGCCTGCATCTCTGAGACCATCAGCTCCCGCGGGAAGAAGATTCCCGAGAGGAACAAAAGCGGCAGGCAGATGACGAGCGAGGCGAGCATCGCGGTGTTCTCGCTTTCCGCAAATATTGAAATAATCATTCCTATGGACGCGAAGGACAGCGACATCAAGCCAGCGACGAGGATTGATTGCGGCAGGTTATGCCAGTTGATTGCCAATCCAAAAGCCAGGGAACCCACAAGATAGACGAGTATCACCTGGAAGATTGCGACAAGCACAGTCAATGCCACTTTTGAAATCACGAGTTCGATTGGATTCACCGGCGACATCATCGTCCTCTTCAAAGTTCCGCTGGACCGCTCTTTAAGCAGGATTATGGCTGAAAAAAGCACTGTTACGAACATCAAAATGACCCCCACAAGCGCGGGGAATATGCTTTCAATCCTGCGGATGCCGGAAAGGCTCTTTACCTCCTCAAGAAGGATTGGCGTCACGATGCTATCCGGCTCCCTGGACGTGAGCATGTCAAGCACGTTCTTTGCTGAAAGGGTGTTGTTTTTCAACTGTGAAATTCCTTCCGAAAGGGATGCGACGATTCCACCCATCGAATCCATCTCTTCCGTGCTCGATCCCTTGAGTTCCTCCAGCTGCAATACCGCATCCTCCATGGAGGCGATTGACGCCTCCAATTCGCCAAGCTCGTAGACTGAATCAAGGTGGGCGCTCGTGTTCACCACCCCCTCACGGATGGATGCGAGCCTTATTCTCGTTGCATTGCTTTCATTTGCCAGCTGGTTGACAAACACCGCCTGTTCGGCCATGCTGTCCGATAATTCGCCAAGCGATTCATTCACGGTGACTAAATCCTTGCAGAGGAGCACCCAGCGCTGGAAAGGGACTTCGGTCACGTTCTCAAAAGCCGCTGCATCAGGGCAGAATGCATCATCATACGTTTGCGTCAAGTCGCTGGAAGTGCGGGAAATGTTTGAGCGCACGAGGAGAATGCCTTTGGAAATGTTCACTGCGGAATCGTGGATGGCGCCCATCCGGGCGTCAAGATAATCAATGTCAAAGACGGAATCGTTCAGTTCTCCCTTCAGAGAATCGATGCGCTCCTGAAGCGATGAAAGGCTAGTTTTCGAGGAGTTGAACGAAGCCCTGAAAGAGGCAGTATCTATCGCAGCGATGCGGTCCCGCGTCTCTTTGAGGCTGCCCTGGATTTGAGCGGTTTCAGCGCTTGCATTGTCCAGGCTTTTTGAAAGGTTGCTTAACCCGGCACTCATGTTTTCTAGGCTGGACCAGGTTGCGCCAATGAAACGCGCGCTGACCTCCTTTGAAGCGCCGTAGGCTATGCCGCGCGCAACAGACCCGACAAGACCAGCAACTTCCGGCCTTGCGTTGTCAATCATCACGGTAAGGTTTCCCTGCGAACCGTTCGCAATGCTGTCCGAGAAGCCCTCATGGATGATGATGACCGCAAGGACGTTTCCATTGCCGAGCTCCCCTTCAGCTTGTGCAAGGCAACCTTGGTCGCTTGAAACGCTTGCGTTGAAGACGTTTGACATCTCCTGCGCGACCACCATCGCTTCTGGATTGGAATCCATCTGGCAGATGGCCACGGGAATGCGCTTCATGGAAGTCTCCTGCGAACTATCCGTGAAAACCAATCCTGCAAGGAGTGTTATCACGACAGGGGCAAGGAGTATGAATAAAAGCGTTTTCCTGTCGCGGGAGATTTCAATCAGGTCTTTATAGAGGAGCCAAGGAAGCCTCATCGCTTCACCTCCGCCATTTTCATGAAGAGGTCTTCGAGTGTGGGATTGTTCACGTTTATCCGCGCGATTTTTTCACCAAAAACATTTGATGCCAGCGGAATGACTAGCCCGGGCTCGTTGCATTCAATCGTGATTGTGGTACCGGACACCAGCACCTTGTCTTCTGGATGAATGGAAAGACGTTTCAATTCCGCGTTTGTTGGCGCATCCTTAAGTTCAACAGTGACCACCGAATGCAATGTCTTGCTCTTCAAGCGCAACGGAGTATCCACGTCAACCAGCCTGCCGCTGTCGAGAATTGCTATGCGGTCGCACAAGTACTCCGCTTCGTCCATGTAATGGGTGGTTAAAAGAACCGTTATTCCCTCCTTTCGCACATCTTTGATTGTCTTCCACAGCGCCCGCCTCGCAACCGGATCCAGGCCGGAGGTAGGTTCGTCGAGAATAAGGAGCTTCGGATTGTAAACCATTGAGCAGGCCAAGTTCAGCCGGCGCCGCATCCCGCCGGAGAGATCCCTTGCCCTAACTTCCGCCTTCCCGTCAAGGCCGAGAACCGAAAGCAGGCGCGCAGCAACGATGACTGGATTCTTGATGCCGTAAAGGCGGGCGAAGTGAACAACATTCTCAAGGCAGGAGAGGTCTGCATACACCGCGTTCTCCTGGGGCGCCAACCCGATTAGCGACCGATCCTTCTTTCCGAACACGGACACGGCGCCGGAAGTGGGTTTTGTTATAAGGCTGATTATACCTATGAGCGTGCTCTTTCCCGCGCCATTATGACCCAAGAGGCCGAAAATCTCACCCTCCCCAATCGAAAAGGACACGCCATCAAGCGCAGTGAAACTTCCGAACCGCTTGACCACATTTTCAACGATTACAGCTTCCACGATAATATTGCGAGCGAATAAAATAAATAGGTTAGGTGAAAACGGCATTCCATGCCGCGGATTTATTTCTAAGGCAATGAGGAGATTGACGAGGTAGAGCTATGTGGTTGCGACGCATCGAATCGGGTCTATAGCTAGAAAAAAAGTGCAGGGGAAGAAACACATGAAAGAACCTCAAATCTGAATTGCAAATCTATTCCAACAGTAGGCTTTTAAATGTAAACAAATATTTGTTTACAGAGGGTTACATTGGCGAATAAAATTATCCGCAAATTCAAAAAGCGGAGTTGTTTCCCCCCACTTCTTCTGCAACGGAGGGCAACATAAGGATGATGCTTGAGTCTGAGTGGGAGATTGATTTTTCCGAAGAGCCTTCCTCTGCTTTGGCTATGGAAAACAAGTGTTTTTCGTTGTGCGAAAAAATGCGGGTCGCGTATCGATGGCCATGCTGTCGAATCTTTGACAGGCAGCCCTGTCGAAGGTTTTCCTCCGCGCACAAGTTGCGCGATATCCTGCGACTTCACGATGATTTATTTCCTAATTCTTATAAATGTGCACTTCCAAAATAAAAACACAAAGAATTACATCGCAGGGGTTGCCGAGTGGTCAAAGGCGCCAGGTTCAGGGCCTGGTCTCTCAGGGGTTCGTGGGTTCGAATCCCACCCCCTGCACTTTTAGGACAAAGTTGCTGACATAACAACCTTGGCAACTATGTCCGCATTTGAGAATTGGAAGCTATGGATTGAAATTCTCAAATATAATAAAGAAGGAATTCGATTTTGTTTATCAAAACCTTGGAAGTTTGCATTTAACCGATTATATTATCTGGCTATTGCATGATTGTTTGAAACAAACATTTATAATAGTTGATGAATCAACTATATAGTTGACAAATCAACAGTTGATTATTATGCTGACGGAAACTGAGCTGAAAATATTGTCCGCTTTCTTCCCGGAAGGCACGGAAAGGATGACGAGGGAGATAGAAGAACGCTCGGGCTATTCACATGAGCGCGCTTATTCCACCCTTAAGGCTTTGGAAGAAAGGGGGATTTTACTGAAAAGGACTGCGGGAAAAGCGCTTGTTTATTCAATCAAGAAATTTGAAGACTTGCTGTATATGTCTTTCACCTATTATTCCCTGAATAAGAAGAATTCGTTTGTTGAAAAATATCCCCACGTTTGGAAGGCTCTGGAAGAATTCATCAACAAAACAGGGCTGGAGATGATTGTATTGTTCGGGAGCTACTCTAAAGACGAGGCAAAAGAAAGAAGCGATGTTGACGTTTTGTGCATCAACGGAAATTCCGAGACCGAAAAAATAGCCTTGTCCTTGAGGCATAAGCATAATCTGAAAATCATTCCCGTGATTGTCGGTAAGGAAAATTTCAAAAGCATAAAGTCTGAAAATCCTGAATTATGGGAAGACCTTGTAAAATTTGGAATTGTCCTTAAAGGGCAGGAATTGTTTTATGATTTGGTTTATAAATGAGTATAAAAGAAAAATGAAGTCGAGGGATTTATTAAGGAAAGTTGATTGCGGATTTGGATAATCCAGATGAAAAAGTCAGCGGCAACCCATGCTGACTTTTTCAGCATTTGAGAAAAACAAACATATACATGCTTTTTCTCAAATATAAAAACAAATGGGGGGAAAATATTTAAGCATTTTTCATAAAATGTTTTGAGGTGAAAAAATGAAAATACTAGTGACCGGCGGAGCGGGATTCATCGGAAGCTACATTGTTGAAGCGCTTCTTACGGACGGGAATGAAGTGAGGATACTGGACAATCTGGAGAAGCAGGTTCATTCCGGAAAGCTCAGTTCATACATGGGGAAGATAATGGAGAACGACAAAGTGGAGTTCATGGAAGGGGATGTGAGGAAGAGGGAAACCTTGGAGAAGGCTCTGGAGGGAGTTGAAACAATATTCCATGAGGCTGCAATGGTTGGAGTTGGGCAATCCATGTACGAAATCGACAAGTACGTGGAAGTGAATACGAAAGCTAATGCACTCCTTCTGGACATTCTCGCAAACAAGGAGCATTCCGTGAAAAAACTGGTTGTTGCCGCTTCAATGTCAAGCTACGGGGAGGGTTCCTACAAATGCGAAAAGCACGGGGAAGTATGCGTGAATCTGAGAAGCGAGGAGCAGCTCTCAAGGAAGAAATGGGAGCAGACTTGCCCGATATGCGGAAAAGAGGTTGAACCGGTTCCAACAAAGGAAACCCACATGCAGAAGCCCACTTCGCTTTATGCGCTCACGAAAAAACAGCAGGAAGAAATGTCAATAATGATTGGGAAAGCATACGGGATTCCCACTGTCGCATTGAGATACTTCAACGTTTACGGACCGAGGCAGAGCCTGAGCAACCCCTACACTGGAGTGATGGCGATATTTGCATCAAGATTGAAGAATGGAAACCCGCCTGTTGTTTTCGAGGACGGGAACCAGACAAGGGATTTTGTGAACGTGAGGGATATTGCGCAGGCGAACATGCTTGCAATGAAGAAGAGCAGCGCTGATTACAAAACCTTCAATGTTGGAACGGGGAATCCGAGGAAAATCAAGGAGATTGCGCTTCTCCTTGCGAAACTTTATAAAAAGAAAATCAAGCCAACAATCACCAAAACCTTCAGGAAAGGGGATATCAGGCACTGCTTTGCTGATGTAAGCGCGCTGGAGGGAATCGGCTATGCGCCAAAAGTGGATTTTGAAGAAGGAGTGAAGGAATTGATTGAATGGAGCGATGGGGAGCAGGCTGTGGATAAATTTGATTCCGCAATGGAGGAATTGAAATCAAGAGGGCTCGCGTAGGGTTTATAGCCGTGATAAAAACCAGCATCAAATTTGTTGACGGAGCGCAAGCGAGTGTTGTGAATTGAGTTGAAATTGAAGGGTTTTTTGATTAAACTTTTCCTACTTTTTCTCAAAGAGAAAAAGGTGCGATGTATTTTTTCGTATATCGAAAAAAACACATGTTTTCCAGCGGGAAAACATTGTGTTGAACGCAGGAAGCGTTCAACAGCTGTTGAGCGTGTTGAGGCTTTGCCTCAACTGCTCGCATTTTTTCAGGTTTACCTGAAAAAACGCATCTTTTTCCCCGAGGGAAAAAGCTTGTTTCAGCGGATGACCGCTGAAAATACGGCATCCCGCTCAACATCGCTTTTTTCGCATAGCGAAAAAATGCGTGGATGATTCGTTTGTTTGGTTGTTCTAAAAAGTTTATTTCTTATAGCCCAACATGGCAAGCGCTTCGTCTTGGTTGTTGTAATAGTGCCTGCAGAATTTGGCAATCTCGCCCAGATCCCTTTTCCCCGCCTTCTGGAGGACCATGAGCACTCTTTTCCTAATTTCCAGTTCGTCCATTATCTCCCTTGGAGTATAGCCGCTTGCTTCTGCGAGCCTGTCCCTGTATACGACGCTGGGGTGGATTTCCGTTGCATTCCCCGTGTTTGGATCGAATTTCACGTAGTCGGAAAGAAGAACCATGTTCTTTTCAAGCCCTGCGACTTCGCTTATCTCGAATATTTTCCTGCATGATTTTTCCTTGGTGTCCACTTTCTTCACGACCATGATCACGTCTACCAGAGGCATGATTTCCGATGGGACGTTCATTGGCGCGTGCTGGAGCCTCATCACCACTTCCCTCGTGCTTCCCGCGTGAATCGTTCCCATGGTGATTTTTCCGATATTCATTGCAGTCATCATGTGTATTGCCTCTTCTCCCCTAACTTCTCCAATTATTATCCTGTCTGGCCTCATCCTGAGGGAGTTCTTCACCATCACGCCCATTCCGGTTTCTTCAGTCGCTTCAAGCCTTGAGCAGTTCTCCTGATATTCAGTATTCAATTCAAGCGTATCCTCGATTACGACGATTCTTTCATTTGGGGGGAAGAAGGAAAATAAGGAATTGAGAAGTGTTGTTTTTCCAGCTCCGGGAATCCCTCCAACGAGAATATTCGCCGGCTTCACTCCAAAGCCTTCAGTATACAGCCACAGCTGGGCTGCAAGGTTGAAATCGAACATGTCCATGTCGATAAGTTCAATTATGCTCATGGGCTTTTTCCTGAATTTTCTTATTGTCACCTGCGGCCCATAGGGGGAATTCACTATGTTGACCCTTCCGCCTTCCGGAAGGTGCATGTCCATAATGTTTTCCCTTCTCTTTTTTCCGGAGAATATGATCAATTTCTCGATGAAAATGTCCAAATCGTCAAGGGATTCGAATCTCCTGTCGAGCCTCACCATCCCCTGCTTGGAGTGCGCTATGAAAACGTGGTTCAATCCGTTTACGATAATATCCTCAACGCACGGGTCGTGCACCAAATCTTCCACCAAATCGTATCCGAATACCCTTTCAGTCATTTTTTTCTTCTCTTCATCCGTCAGGTGGGGGTATATCGAATCCACGGTCTTTTTGACGATTTCTATCTGCTCCTGCCTTGACTGGATGAAGGACATCTTTCCCACGAGAGCATCAAGAACTTTTTTTACCTCTTCCATTCGCTATCCCGATTCTATTTTGGCGGGGTATTTTAAAAAGCTTTCTAACCTCATGCTGAATCATCCTTTTGTTCATTCATTAAGCATCAATTTATCTCAGGCCCTGGAAGTCATGCAAGCCGCTGAAAAATAACGTGGTTGCTTGGCGTGTTGCAATGCAACACGCGGTTTGATAAGGCTTGCAAGGACAAAGTTGCTGGCGCAACAACCTTGGCAACTATGTCCGCATTTGAGGCAGAGCAACCAAGGATTGAAATTCTCAAATACAACAAGCGAAATGCAATGAACAAATGCTTCGCAGATATCAACAACATTTTGTTCAGCCTTACATAAAAGGATTTGATTCATGGTTTTTATGTAAGCAATTGGAAATACCTGCAAGACTTTTGCATTTTGCTATAGTATGCGCAAATATCCACCTATAATCTCTTGGCTGCATTCATTCAGGGTATTTGAAATTGGGTGAAAATTTACGGGCAAAACCTTTTTAATCTGAATTTGAAGATGATTCCATGCAGGCGCTTCAAAATATCACTCCTGAGGATTTGCAGGAGGTTGCAACGACGCTTCTGGCATCCACCACCGGACAGAGCATGGACTTTTTCATTAAACTGCTCATGGAGGGGGATGAGGAGACTAAAAGAAGGACTGCGCTGATCGTCTCGCAGGTGCCCATCCATGCAACCGTGGATTACCTTCTGGAAAGAATTGGAAAGGAGGGATTCGAGAGCAAGGTTGAAGCAAAGGAGAAACTTAACAAAATCTATTTGTTCATTGAGAACATCACGGACACTCTCATACATCTTCTTGAGCACAAAAGCTCGCAAGTCAGGGAGGCAAGCGTGATTTCCTTGGGCGAATTGGGGGATGAAAAAGCAATCAAACCCATAATCGGCAAGCTCCTGCATGACGAAAGCTGGATTGTGAGAAAAGAGGCGGCAACAGTACTTGGAAAATTCGATGGGGCTGAAGTTGAATCCGCATTGTACAAGGCATTGGACGATGGGGACCAGTGGGTGAGGGAAGAAGCAAGAAAATCCCTTGAGAAAGTCAAATCGGGCAGAAAGGGAATAATTGATTCGCTCATTCAGAGCATGCAGGACCAGGATGTACAGGTGAGGGAGAGCGCGATTTTCTCCCTTTCAGAATTGGGGGCAAAAAGGGCAGTTCATTCCATTCTTGAAGAGATGGAAAGTTCAAAAGACACCCGCATGAAGGAGATATGCTTCTCCGCGCTGAAGAAGATGAAAGCAAGGGAAGAATTGAGGGGCGCAGTTCTCCTTGTGAAGGAAGAGGGATTGAAAAAAGACGTTGTGCACGAGATAAGGGAAGCTGCCGAGAACGTTGAAGTTCTTGTAGATGAGATGAAAATTGATCTGGAGGACGTGGACAAGGAGATAATGGATGCATGCATCCAGGCAATTTATGATTTGAGGCAGGATGCTCTGGATTTGATAATTTCAAGGGTTGATACTACGGACTACAAGGTGAGGGTCGGCGCGAGGAAGGCAATAAAGTATGTCTACAGGAAAAACAAGGACGTTGTGCAGAAGCTCTGCCAGATGATGAAAAGCCCTTCGTGCAGGTTCAAGAAGAACATAGTCATGTGCCTCGGGGAGATTGGGGAGAAATCCACTTGCGAATGCCTCATGGATGAATTCAGGAAGGAGAGTGATGAGCATATGAGGGAAACTTATTCCCAATCGATCTGCTTCACTACTTCAAAACTTGTTGAAGACGATTTGAGGGAGCTTTTGAGATCTGAGAACAACACGAAGAACAATGGGAAGGTGATCTGCGAATTCCTCATGGCGCTTGGAAGAATCAAATCTTCAAAAAGCATAGACCTGGTTGCATCTTTTTTAAAAGACTCGAGATGGTATGTGAGCAAGGAGGCTGCCATTGCGCTCTCCGAAATAGACGGGACGGAAGCACTTCAGATTCTCCTTGAATTCATGGAGACCAATTTCGATCCATTGATTCACAAGCACGTGATCCAAGCCCTCAGCAGGCTTGAAGAGGAAGGGGAGGGGAAAATGCAATAAGCGCAGAAATTTCTGATGAAAAGAATCGCCCGCTATAATGCAGATTGTTGAATCAAGAAATCAACATAATCAGAATCAATCCCTACAACGTCGAGCTCTTTGCACTTCGCTACTTTGAACATTTCTGAAATGCATGGTTTCGTCCTTCCACTGTCCCCGCTTATGAATTCCTTTATGTAGGTTCCTGCCTGCGCAATAATCGTGATTTCGAATTCGTTTTTTCCCAGGAGTTTGCAATCGATTCTCTTGATTTTCCTCTCCCTGAATAAATCCGCCCTCCTGTGTGAAACCCTCTCCGGAGTCCTCTGGATTATTGTTTTTCTTTCGAAATTCTTTAATTTCTTCAATGAGTCTTCCGAAATTGTTTCTTCAGTTGAAACGACCGCCCTGTAAGTTTTGTCCGGCCTTATTGCATGTATTATTTTCCTTGCCTCTTTTTTCACAAAGCAAACCAGTTCCGCCTGAATTTCCTTTGATTTGTTGACGTCTTCTTCAAGCTTCTTCAAATCAATCCTTCTTTTCCTCCCATCCAGAACCTCCATCACAAACGGCCTTCCTTCTCCGAGCATGAGGGCGTCTATGTCCTCCCTTCCAGCTCCGTGGAGAATCGCGTCTTTTGCCTCAAAATGCCTCATGAATTTCTCTCCGAGAAGCTCTTCAACAGAAATGTGCAGTTTTCCTGTGTTTCCGCACGCCTTGCAGCCCCTTCCATTGCATTCCCTGCACTTCCATCTTGATTGGGAAAGCTCCCTTGAGAGTTTTTTGTATTTCCCGTAAACGAACAGCGGCTGGAATTCGTACGTGAATTCGTTCTTTTCGAAGTTGAATATAAGATTTACGTCAGGATTCTCGAAATCATAAACTGCATTCCATTTCTCTTCCACGGTTTTCCTGACTTCATCAATTAGTTCTCCTTTAATTGAGCGGCAATTCCTTAAAGCAGCAAAACTCCAGACTTTTTCTTCTGCAAATTCAATTTTTTCGGGGATTGTGATTGAGAGGGAGAAGGAGGAGAATTCGCCGCAAGGCTTTTCATCCATCAGCTCCGGCTTTATTTTCTCGAATATCCCGAAGCAGAGGGAGCAGCCCTTCCCTTCGGCTTTTTCAAAGACTTTTATTTTGTTTCTTTTTGCGCATCTTGCGCACAGCTTCAGTTTCATTGTTACGCCCTCTTTTCATTAACTGCGCCTTCTAATGAATACCTGCACCAAATGCTTGCGGTTGCGCGCATTTGCATGCGCAATAAACCTGCGGGGAAGAGTGCGCGCATAAGGTGCAATTGATTGGTGAATGGTGTATTTAACATCTATAAAAATATTCCCCTGCAAAATAAAACATTATGCCGAGGTGGCAGAACCTGGTTAACGCGTACGGCTGGAAACCGTATGGTCCGAAAGGGCCTTGCGAGTTCAAATCTCGTCCTCGGCGCTTCAAACCCAACTTATCCATTTTCTTGTGCATGCCGGCGCGCTTCTTGCGCGCAACGACAAAGATGCGCTTGCATTATTTTGTTTTGCGCAAACCGATGTGGCGGGTTTAAATCAAAACTTTGTCCGTTTTCACGACGAATCCCTTCCTGTTTCTTTCCGCTTCCTCCCAATCCATGAGGGTTTTTCCAGACGCAACAACCAATCCGCTCGCATCAAATATTCCGATCTCTTCCCCTTTTGCAAATCTGTCGAACGCATAAACCCCGGGAATCGCAAGAGGGGAGCCGAGCACTATTTTTTCACGTGCGCCCTCGGAGATTATTATCCTCTTCAAATCCAGCGCTTCCTCCAGGGGGATTATCGCTTTTCTCAAGAATCTTTCGTCTCCTTTTTCTTTTGAGAGCCAGTAAAAATCCGAAAGCTCCTGAAGCGTGATTGCCCTTTCTTCTCCAATGTTTCCAGCCTTAATCCTGCGCAATTCAAGCATGCTTGCTTTTGTCTTCACTGCTTCGCCGATATCATGGCACAGTTTCCTTATGTATGTTCCCGCTTCGACGTGCGCTTTGAATAAAACAGTCCTCCTCTTAATCTCCAGAAGCTCCAAGGAATACACACTCCTTTTTCTCCATTTGCGCGCAACGGCGCTTTTCACTGGGGGAAGCTGGCTTATTTTCCCTTCAAAAGCCCCAAACACCTGCTCCACTTCGTTTCTTGAAATATCTTTGTGGAATTTCATTATTCCAACGTATTCCTTGTCCTTCTTCAACAAGTATTCCAATATTTTCCTTCCCTTCCCAACTCCAATCAGAAGCACTCCTGAGACCTGCGGGTCAAGCGTTCCGCTGTGCCCGCATTTCCTTCCCAGTATTTGCGAAGCCCAGAAAGTCACTTCGTGGCTTGAGGGCCCGCACGGCTTGTCTATTGCGATTATGCACCTGTCCAGCAATTTTTCCATTTCCATAAAGTCCGCCTTTCGAACTTTTTTAAATAAGAGAGCGTTTAAATAATTTATCCTCTATAATATTATATATCTTCATTAAAGCGATATTTTATTCAATGTAATATTTGCTTTCTTCATTGAGGGGGATTTTTTTAGCCAAAGTAGGTACTATATCAAAGTGCAAAAGTTTTGCAGGTAAATGGACACTTTGATATGTAGTTGACCGAAAAATTTTGGTCAGGCTGTTTGCCAGCATGGGAAAAGGATGCTTGCAAGACTTTTCGGTCTACTATAGAAAAGCTTATATAATTATTTTACGTAAAACTAAGACAAAGGGAGTTAATGTTAAAGAGAATAAATACTTTGAGGTAGTGCTGATGGGCTTATATGTTGCGTCTAATGGTAGAATTCAAGCGCCTGGAAGACCGGGTTTTCGGAAGCGGCAGGATGGTTTTCCAGAAATTTTAGCAGGAACTGAAGAGGGATCGCGCCGGATTGCATGGGTAGCATTTGAGAGGAATTTAGAGGAAGCATCTACCTGTATTATAAAAATCGGTGGCAGCATCTCTTCGGATTATAATGTGATGTGGGAAGTAGCACAGGATTTGAGGAAATTTGCAGCCAGGAAGCAAAAAAAGGTGATTCAGGTCGTTTCTGCCATGCAGGGAATGACCGATTTTCTCACGAAGAGGGCCGAAGACGAGTCTGTTACAACTCAATTGCAGCAGAGTTTGCCCGATATTGAGATAGACTTGTCCAAGGGAACAGAACAATACAATCTTTTTGTTGCATCCGGAGAAATAATTGCAGCAATACTATATGGTTCGAACAATGAAAAGGCAAAAATAATTTTGCCTCCTCTGAACGAAGAACAGAAGAAACTCCTGATTGCCATTGTCAGGCAGGAAATGCCTATATTCGAAAGTAGAAGACAACTTAAAAAACCAGAAAAGATGAAAAGAGAGCCTGTGGATGTCGTCACAGATTTCATAAAAAGAACTGATTTCTCCCAATTTCGGCCTTTTTGGCCTGTTCACATGAATAATGAACTGATGCAGGAAGATGAGAAAAAAATAAAAGTTGCAGTTGAAGCAATGCACGGAAGCGAAGAGAATGTAATCGTCCTCCCCGGCTTCATAGCAATAGATGAGGAGGGAAAATTCAGGATTCTTGAAAGAGGAGGGACTGACACAGTAGCAGGTCTTATTTTGGAGTATATTGAAAATTCAATGCTTCTGCTTGTGAAAGATACTGGGGGAGTTTTTACCGCAGATCCGAAAGTTGTCGATAATCCCAAGCTTTTTGTCAATGCAGATGCAGTTTTAGTGGGAGCTGCATCACAAGGGCTCCATCCAGGATTTCCAATAATTGCCGACCATGCAATGCCCGCATTAATGGATGCCCTGCTTTCTTCAAGAAGAATTGCAGTTTGTTCAATGAGCGCATTGAAACCAACTCACGCAGATAAGCAGGTGACTCTTCTGGAGGGGGATTTGGAGAAACAGGAACTTGAAAGACCAATGAGGCTGCAAAATCTGGGATATGTTGGTTTTGATGGAAATTTGACTCAATATCTTGGGTATGGACTTTATGTTTTTGGGGCAAAAATGGATCATACACGCTATGAATTGAACACATATGGGCCAAATTCTGGACAGCAAAATAGGGATGTTGTCATGCTTTCGCTTCCATCAACCGGAATATCAAATAGGAGGATGGCAAAGATCATTTGCGATATCATTGGTGCCGAAGTTCCAATATACGGATTGGATGCCAACCGATTTGAAGTTGTAATAAGTGCTCCAAGCCAACATGCACAGAAAATTTACGCAATTCTTGAAGGAGCAAGATATTTGCGCGGCCCAGGAGAATGGACTTCAGAGTATAAATTCAAAGGCACATATCAGGTTAGTCCGCCTCATTTGAATGTCGCATATGTAACTCTAGAAGCAAGCAGGGGGGACATGCTTAAACAGGTTGTCTCGGAATTGAGAAGTGTCTGCCTCCCAACACACATGAGGGGCGGCCATCTTTCAGTTGATTTGTTTTTTCCTGCGCCGACTATGCTTAATGGATTGTCCAAAGAAATAACGCAGGCAGTGCATGATACTTTGAATCCATTGGGATCCCCGCCACAGGCAATTATCGGCAGAAAAAGGGCTCCAAGGGAATTCATTCTTCAGATTGGAGAGCAGGACGAAAATTCTATTAATGGGCTTAGGGCAGCCTCTGAAATATATGGGAGCCAAATAGGTCAGAGAGATATTAAACCCGGGAATGTGAGCATAAGGGGAAGCACGGTCTCTATTTTTGTTTCAGAAGAAGCAGAAGCTGCAATAAGGAGAGTGCTTGAGGAGATTGGGTTAAGAGGGATTGAATTCGAAGAGAGGAGCGGATTGGGGTAGTCATTGATACTCTTCCAGCGTCTTCTGGCTAATTCTCTTGAGGGTTTTCCACTTCTTCCGTATGTACTTCCTGCATTCCTCTTTTTTCATGTTCTCCTTGAGGAACTTGCGCGTCTCCTCATCGCTGGGATAGCCTGAGTTGAAGTCGCAGCCCAATTCCTTCTTTATCTTCTCTATCTCTTCGTCGCGCGACACTTTCGCGACGATTGAAGCAGCCGAGCAGATTTTGTATTTTGAATCTGCGAAATTCTCGCTCACAAGCTTCATGTTCCTGAATTCTTCATTAAGGAATTTTCTTATCTCCGTGCTGTATCTTTCGGGCTCTGGATAGGGGGAGTCAAGGTAGATTGCTTCCGGCTTGTTTTTCAATGAGCTGATGAGTTCCGCAGCGCCTTCTGCCTCAATCACATTCAAACTAATCTTTTTCTGCATTTTTTCATTGATCTCTTCGGCAGTAATCAATCTTACATGGAATTCGAATTTCTCTTCTATCTCTTTTCTGAGCTGCTTGCGCTTCTCCCTTCCAATTTTCTTCGAGTCCCTGTATTCCGGATTGATTCCCTCCTCCTCTCCGCACACGATTGCGATTGCAAGCGGGCCTATCACGCTTCCCCTGCCCGCCTCGTCTATTCCCGCAGCTATCATTTTTTAACCTCAATTAGAATTATGAAATATTTACACAGGATAAAATAAAAAAATATCGGGATATTCCCGAAAAGAACAAGAGGGAAATCACAAGTCTTTCCCATCGATAATAATATGGTCCGATATTGCAAGAACGGCCTTGTAAGGAACATATATCCAGCCGTCTGCTTTCTTGATTTTCCTTGCAACCGGATTGTCCGGGTTTGCTTCAACAATCACAGTGTCCAGTTTTCCAGATTTTTCTTCTATCTGCACGTCCAAAAGCTTTCCAATCTCTTCGCCCTCATTCGTAATGATCCTTTTTCCCGCCATTTGCCTTGCAATCAGCACTTTAACCATTAATACCACCTTAGTTTATTTGGTGCAAGATATTTAAATATATTATGGTGGGTGAATAACTGGGGTCTGAAGCCCCAATTTGAATGGGGGACGCCCATTCTAATTTGCATTTGAACGGTAAACCGTTCAAATTGTCCCAGCTTCCTTAAGAATCTGCAAATTGGCTTCAGGTGGGAAGCGGGGGTTCGTTTCATCTGCTAAACTTTTTGGAAAAAAGTTCCCACTTTTTCGCATTGCGAAAAAGGGTGCGTTTTTTTCGCTTTGCGAAAAAATGCGTAATCAAAAACGTTGGGGGTAATGGGGGGGACAGCGCCGAAGGCGCGTGGATCCCCCTATCCCACGAACCCCCAGTTATTCAGATGAGAATCCGTTAATTTTTGCCACAGTCTGGGTAAAAAACCAAAAACAGCATTTATTATTTTTTATCATGAAATTATTGCATGGAACTGCGAACTTACCAGAAGGAGATTCTGGAGAGCATAAGGAAAAACGGGAACACTCTTGTGATTCTTCCCACTGGCTTGGGAAAAACGCTTATTGCGGTGAAAGCAATAGAGATGAAACTTGAGGAGGGAGGGAAAGCGCTGTTCCTCGCCCCCACAAAACCCCTCGTTGAGCAGCATTATTCAAATTTGATTGGATTCTTTCCCTCTAAAAAAGTGGTGGAGATTACTGGCGCGCTCCCATTCAAGAAGAGGAAGGATTTGTATGAAGAGGCGGATATCATTGTCGCAACCCCCCAGACAATAAAAAATGACATTTTGAAGGGGGTCCTGCAGGATTTTTCAATAATCATTTTCGATGAGGCGCACAGGAGCGTTGGGAACTACGCATACACTTTTATTGCCCAGAAAGCAAGGGAGACAAATCCCCGCGCATTGTATGTGGGATTGACTGCATCTCCGGGAAGCGACAAGGAAAAAATCGAGAGAATACTCGAGATACTGGGAACCAGTAATGTGGAGATAAGGACTGAAGCAGATGAAGGAGTCAAAGAGTATGTTCCTGAAAAAAGATTCGAATGGATAAGGGTGGAGCTTCCCGAGAATTATCTCAAGGCAATAAACAACCTTGAAGAATTGATTGAGGAAAAGCAGGCGAGCTTGAGGAAGATGGGCTTTTATACGAGAAAGGGAAAGAAATTCCTTTTGATGCTCAGGGAGAGGATTGCAAGAATCCAGAATAAGGGATTGAGGGCTGGGGCATTCATGAATTACGCCATGCTCTTCTCGCTTCTGCATGCGCAGGAGCTTCTTGAAACCCAGGGATTCAAGACTTTCAGGCACTTCTTTGAAAGGCAGAAGGCAAAAAACACCCGCTCTTCCAAGATGCTCCTGAACAACCCGAAAATAAAGGAGATATTTGCAATGCCGGATATAACCCATCCCAAAATAATCAGGCTCAGGGAGCTGATAAGGGAAAGGATTGAAAAAAGCATAATAGTTTTCGTGCAGTACCGCGACCAGATAAATGAGATTGTTTCAGAATTGAAGAGAATCACAACCGCGGAGAAATTCGTGGGAAGAAGCGAATTCTCCCAGAAAACCCAGAAAGAGATAATTGAAAGGTTCAGGAATGGGGAATTCAAGGTGCTCGTTGCTTCTTCAGTTGGGGAGGAAGGATTGGACATTCCAAGCGTGGATTGCGTGATATTCTACGAACCCATCCCCAGCGAAATAAGGACTATCCAGAGAAGGGGGAGGGCGGGAAGGACTCGCGCAGGCGAAGTGATCATCCTTATCACCGAGAAAACAAGGGATGAAGCGTACTATTGGGTTGCGGTGAAAAAAGAGGGAAAAATGAAGGACCTGATGAAGGCGAGAAGGGGAAGCAGGGCTTTTGTTTCAAGGGATGGGAAGCAGAAGAGAATGGAAGCGCCCGTTCGGGAAAATGCGGAAAAAGAAGAGGGGAAAGATAAAAAAACAAAAAGAAAAAAGCAGACTCTTTTGGATTTCATGGGGTGAATTCTCATTGCTTCCTGAACGGATTGATGATTTTTATCCAGCTTAGGTTCCTGAAATCCCTCTCATTCTCGGTGACGATTCTTGTTATTCCATTTAGATTCATCGTTGCGGCTATAAGGGCGTCATAAAAAGGCATGTGGGCTTCATCTGAGATTTTGTTGGCGATTAGAATCTCGTCTAAACCGTATTTCAGAATTGGAATGACTTTTGCGTATGATGATATGATCCTGTTCCTTTCATCGGCGCTGAAGCCGTTCCTCCCCAAGACCGATGATGCTTCGACAAGCGTCTGGATGCTTGCGACTGCCCTGCCTTCATTGATTATTTTGTCCAATACTTTGGATGCGGCATCGTGCTTGTCCGTATGGGAGTCTTCGGCATAAATGATGATGTTCGTATCAATGAATTCAAGCTCTTTTTCCATAGATTTCACTTCTCGACTCGTATGCCTTTGTGTAGAAGGACCTCCCTTTTCTCCCTTTCCGTATCCTTTGCAGCAGCTCTTTTTTTGCCAATTCCGCTTCGCTCTCACTTGAACCGAATATAAGCTCCGCAATCGTTTTTGACATGGAGCCTTTCATTAAGCCGAATTTGCTGTGCGCGAGCTCCCTCAATTTTCTTTCCACTTCGTCATCCAATGCAAGAGTAACATTTCCCATGTATGTATGTACGTATGTAAGTATTAAATACCTTTCCATTAATTTAATATATTATTGGCGAAATAAATAGACTATTCGAAATGCAAAGGAACGGTGAAATTGATGGGTGAGGAACTGGAAGAGAAAATCGCCGAAGCAGTCGAGAGAGCCCTATTCGGGGATGAACGGCCAGAAGACAGAAGGATCATTGACGACGTCGAAATCATCGCTGCCCCCGAAATGGAAAAGCATGCTGCCAAAGAAAGAGCGGATGGGAACGTATCCGAAGAACACGCCGTCATTGCCGTGATAATGGAATTATTTTTTTATGCAAGACTTTGCCTGCTTCTTGAGGACAGGCTGCGGTTGATTAATTGCTGCGAAGCCGCCAAAACAATGGGAAAAGTATTTTCCCTGGATGCACCCACCCAAAAATCGATTGAGGAAACTGCGGAAGAATTTGTCAGGATGGCTTTTTCAAAAAGGAGGAATTTTGGCAAGGATTATCCGGAAATGCTGTCCCCTCTTGAGAGTATGGATGATGAATATGCGGAAATGATAGCCGGATTGGCAGAACTAAGGAACAGGGAAATCGGAATGGACAGTCCGGAAATGGCTTCTTCGGCTGATGATCATGATGAGAGATCCTATGATATTGATCAATACCTGGAAAACAGGGACGCAATAGTAGACAGGCTTTTTGAATATGCGGAAAAGATGAGCGATAAGGGATTTGTTGGTGAAACGCAAATTGCGGTCATTTCGGCAGGATGCGTATCGTCTTGCTTCCACATACAATTCACCCCGGAGGAAAGAAAATACGCTTTTGGCTTATTTGGTAGGGCCAGGCAGGTAAGGGAGAGGCAGAGGATCCTGGAAAAAGCCCTGGAATCTGAAGAAGGCAAGATAAAAATCGTGCTTAATCAAATTAAGATCAACATCCAAAAAGAACGACAAGATTCCAAAAAAGAAAGTACCGAGATGATTTTGCATATGCTGGTAGAATTATTCAACAGATTCGGGATGGAAGAAACAAGGACGATGGCGCGCGAAATATCCCTTCAGATAAATATTGACCAAAAACAATTAGAGAGGCGGATTCGCGCCTGAGATTTTTGCCAGTTTCAATGCTTCCTTCCCGATTTCCCTTCCTCCGACGACTTCAGGCATTATCACGAGATTCGCGCCCGCGCTCTTCAATTTTTGCTCCATGTCTTCGCTAGTTGCGCGCGAGCAGATGAAGAGTTTGGAATTGAGCTCACGCGCAGTGAGCACTGTGAAAAGATTCTCCGAGTCCTTCTGCAGGCAGGCGACGAGCGCGATTGCTCTTTCAACTCCTGCCTTTTGGAGCACTTCTTTCAAAGTCGCATCCCCTTTTATGACGAGTTCTTTCTGCGCCCTCAGATTCTCCACCAACCCCCCGTCCTTTTCGATTATGACGTATTTTGCCCCCCTTCCAGTTTTTTTAAGATTCTCAATCACCTGCCCCCCAACCCTTCCTGCTCCGCAGATTATTATGTGATGCTTGAATTTCTCCACTTTGCCCTTCACGTCCCTCTCCGCAACATCAAACATCAGGAGATTCTCCGTTATTTTCGCAATGAGGTAGGAAACCGCCAGCACGGAAGTAAACGAATTCAAAATCATAATCAGTCTCGTTACCCACATGTGATGGAAGGCTTCAACGTAGGGCTCGTTCCCCAAAAGGGAATTCATTGTCCAGAAGAATGCGAAACCCGGATCTTCCTTTGCCAAAAGCACGAGCGCAAAAATAGAGATGATGAATACCGAGACTGCATACGCGACAATGAACTTCTCTATCTTCTTCATATTTTCACATCGTCTTTTCAATGTAACTTTTTGCATGCCCGATTCATTTCTTTATCCATGAATGTTTCAACGTCTTTTTGATGAAACTTTTTGCATGCTTCTTTTATATCATTGTTCAAAAAAGTTTCACGGCTTGAAAATGATGTTTCTCATTGTTTCCTTTGTGATTATCTCTCCGCCGACTACTTCGGGCATGACCACTATGTTCGCTCCGGATTTCTTCATTTTCTCCATTGTCTCCTTCCTGTGGGTTCTTGAAGCAATCACGAGATTCTTGTTCAGGGAGCGCGCAGTAAGCACTATGAGCACGTTGTCTATGTCGTCTCCAAGCGCGGCAACGAGTATTTTCGCATTCTCCACCTGCGCCTTCTTCAGTATGGAGGTTTTCGTTGCATCCCCTATGATGCATGGGATTTCCAACTCTTCAAGATGCCTTGACACTTCATGGTTGTTGTCTATCACGAGGCACGGGATTTCCTTAATCAGCTCGTCGCATGCATACATGCCCACGGTCCCGAATCCGCAGATTATCGCATGGTTTTCCATGGGAAAGTTTTGGAAAGATAAGTTTAAAACATATTCATATGCCTTCATTCTGAACCAGGATTTCGGAGAAATCAAAGGGTTCATTTTTCTTTATTTTCTCAATAAAACCAAGGATTTGGCTCCCATTGAATGCTTCCAAAGGATTGAGAATCAGGAGGCCGTTATTTTTTGCCGTTCTCTCCAATCGAATGTTTTCTTTTCCGATTATCAGATTATAAAATCCGTTTTTCAGCAAACAATCCCCCGCTTCTCTTTCGTCTGCAGAAAGCATTGAATCCAATCTGGATGCGCCCCACTCCCCAAGATCCAACCCTTCCTCATTGAGCACATCAATGAAAAACACCTCCACCCCTCTTCTCAAGAGAAGCCAGCAGGCGAGAAAGTCTTCCTTGGAATTTAATATTGAGAATGCTTTCCCGCTCGCGCCCACTGGAAGCCCTCCGAAGCATTGGATTTTTTTTGCAATGAAGAATGCGCAATTCCCGCGCAGTTCAAACCTCACTTCGTTCTCGGGATTCTCCAGATCGACTTTCAATTTGGGGAATTTTTCCAAAATAATTGCCCCCAGCTTCCTTTCCAGTTCCACGCTGGAGAATTCGTGCTCCATTCTTCTTTTCACCCTCACCCTGAAAGTTCCCTTGAATTCCTTTGCCCTTTCCAGGCTTTCTTTTGCCAATTCATCAAAATCCGAACCCGTCCTTTCAACTATTGAAATTGAGTCGATTCCAAACATTCTCCTGAACTTCACAATTCCCTGCTCATCAACTTCGCAGAGCGCAATCCCTCCGGAAAGTTTGATTTTCGTGCAGGCAGTTTTCAAGTTCCGTACTAGTATCCTCTGCATCTCCCTTCTCGTGCCTTTGCCTTTCAACAGTATCTCCGAGAATTTAACAAGGACTTCCATATACGTGTTTGAAGAAAATAGGATTATAAGATTATTTGAAAAAATCCTATCATGTGGAATAAAGCGGGGATATTCAATAAGACCAAGAATAAATTCCTCTGCGAGGCAATTGTTGCGGATTCTCCGCACAAGCGCGCAAGGGGGCTCATGTTCAGGGATGAGAAGGCGCTCCCAATACTGTTCCTTCTCCCAAAAAAGCAGTGCTATGCGCTTCACTCCATATTCGTGTTCTTTGATTTCTATATTATTTACATGGAGGATGGAGGGGTTGTGGAGAAGAGGGAAGCGAAGCCATTCGAACCCTACATCTACACTTCCTGCCCAGCTAACCAAATTCTGGAAATACCTGCTTTGGGAAATGAAAACAAAAGTATATATAGCGGGATAGCCATAAATGACATCTTGGTGTGGAACGCCGAAAGCAATAAATGAATGCGCTCCCGCGCGGTCATCTGCACGGAAGGCAGGTGTTTGGCAAAAAACAAAAACAACTCTTGCGCATTGCACTATTATGGCGAAATCGTGCAGGACGCGCAAAGCAGCGCATGTGTTTTTTTCGTCTGGTGCTGAGCAATTGCCGCGGAAGAATGGAGCGCAGGGGAATTGTTGGTGGGAGGATGTCAAAACTGGGCTGGAAGATTCTCGAGCAGGGCTCTTACAGGATTCCAATGCCTTTATTGAGCGCTGAGGAAGAGGATATCATAGAAGAGATTGGCGAATTGTTCAGGGAAGAAACGAGGGTTAGGGAAATAAACGACGAAGCAAGCGCGAGGGGAAGAATCAGGGAAATACTGGAATTCTACATCGAAGACAACAATCTGTCATTGGACAAAATGCAGAGGGAATACCTTGTTGAAACCTGCCTCCTTCACGTCTGGTCCTATGGACCGCTGGATTTTCTATTGGAAGACGAAAGCCTTGAAGAGATTGCAATCATCGGAAAAAACAAGCCAGTGTACGTGTACAAAAGAAAGAGGGGATGGCTTTCAACAAATCTTGTTTTCACAAATGATTCAACGCTCGTCAATTTGATAAACAAGATGGCGAGGAGCATTGGGAGGAGAATCACCCTTCAGAATCCAAGATTGAATGCGATACTTCCGGATGGTTCGAGACTGCATGCTTCGATCCCCCCTGTTTCACAATTGGAACTCACAATAAGGAAATTCAGGAAGGAGCCGTTCTCTCCGATAGATTTGATCAGGTTCAACACAATATCCCCTGAAGCCCTTGCATTCCTCTGGCTTTTGATGAAAGTGGATTTGTCAATAGTGATCGCAGGAAACACTGCAAGCGGAAAAACAACCACGCTGAATTCCCTTTTCTCTTTCGTTCCGATGAAGGAGAGGATACTGATTACCGAGGAAACCCCGGAAATAAGCATCCCCCATGAGCATATAGTCAATCTCGTTTCAAGCGATGAGATTGGGGTTGGGATGAAGGAATTGATTGGCGATTCGCTGAGGATGAGGCCTGACAGGGTGATCGTGGGGGAAGTGAGAACGAAGAATGAAGCGCAGGCTTTTGTTGAAACCGTTCTTTCCGGGCAGGCAAGGGGGAGCTATGCGACGTTCCATGCGCAGAGCACTGAAGAAGCAATAAGCAGGCTGAGGAATTTTGACATCATGCCCGTTGATTTGAAATCCATTGATTTGATCGTCGTGCAGAGAAGAATGATGAAATATGAAGGGGGGAAGGGAGGGGGGCAGGAGATGAGGAGAATCCTTGAATTGAGCGAATTGAAAAAAGACTGGGGCAACCAGGAAGTGGAATTCATCAAACTCTTCGAATACGATCCCAAGCAGGACAGGCTTAGGAGGATGAAATCCTATGCTGAAAGCGCCTTGGTTTCAAGGGTGTGCAACGCTTATGGAATCACATTAAGCGAATTTGAAGAAGAAATACTCGCTAGGAAGCAATTCCTGGAATCAATGATTGATGCGGACCTGAGCTTCAAGGAAGTTGTGGGAAGAATCCAGAAATGGGAGCAGGAGGAGAAGAGGGCCGAGAGAGTGAGGACGAACGTGAATTGGTGGGGCAGGAACTATGAGCTTGATGAGGAAAAGCGGGATGCCCATCCGTAAACCATTTTAGCAACTTAATTTCGCAAAGTACCATAGCGCTCGTCGATGCGCATGGTGCTTAAATGCGCATTGTTTCCCATGAACGAGTATATGGTGAGTTTGCGATATTTGGGTTAGTAAATCATTCGCTTTTTTGCGTTCGTACCTGGCATGCAAGCCGTGCATTGCGATGAATGGCGGATTATGGATTCAACATGCAAAATTCGTGATGTTTAATTATCAAAGGGATTTTTTATGAAATTCGAGGATTTGGTCAGGTCTTTTGGAATATTCAAGGGATATTTGAAGGAGAACCGGAGCCTTGAAAAAGACCTTTCTGAAGCGCATTTGAATGTTTCAAGCGAAGAGTATTCCTCATTTTCCCTTTGTTTCTGCCTATTGTGCATCATAACCGCAATGCCCTTATTCTCTGCAATTCTCGACGTTTCATTGCTTACCGCGCTTTCCATCTCAATATTCTTCTCTTCTTTAGCATTCGCTTTCCTGCGCTATTATCTGAAATCAAGGAAAAAGAAAATCGCAAAGGATGGGGAAGCAGAGCTTCCTTTTTTCCTCAGGACGATCTCAAGCAACCTTTCAATCAAAAGGCCCTTTGAGAAATCCATCCCAAAGCAGGGTTTTCTTGCGAAAATATTCAGAAGCGAGATTGAGAAGCACAACTCCATCTCGAAAGCGCTCGTGACGACTGCTTCCAAATTTGATTCCGTGCTGATAAAAAGGGCATTGTCCCAATTGAGCCTTGTTTATGCGCAGGGAAGGGGCGAGGAGATGCTGAAAAAGCTTGCCGACGAGATAATCGAGCTTCAGAAAGAATCCCTCAGGGAGTTCTCCGCGAAAATCTCCATGCTCGGGCTCATGTTCATTGCAGTCGCCTGCCTCGTTCCTTCCATGTTCAATGCCTACATTACAATAGGAACGTCGATTCTCGGCTTCTCATTCACCAAAATGGACATTTATCTCACTTATATGGTCGTGTTCCCTGCATTGGATTTGGTTCTGGTCGTGTTCATGGTTTCCTCTGTTCCCAAATTCATGGAAACAAGAAAGCATGAATTCCTTTCAAAAGAGGAGATTTCCTCCCTTTCCTATATTTATGAGATTTATCTGCCATTCATTTCTGAAAAAATCAGCCTGAAGAATTTCTTTTTACTGCTTTTCATTATTTCAATATTCTCTTCTTTGTTTTTCTATTTCGGGATTGCAGAAGAAAAAACAGAGCTGCACAACCTCATGATTTCCTTTTTCCTTTTATTCACCCCGATTTTCTTCTATTTTTTACTGCAGTTCCTTTCGGACGAGCGGATAAGAAGCATTGAAAACAGCCTTCCGCACGCATTGTTCCATGCAGCCTCATTTCCCCCGAATTTCCCTTTTGAGAAAATAATGAAATCAATCGGGCAGGGGAAATACGGGGAGCTTTCAAAGGAATTCATGAAAGTCCACAGGGAGATAAACGGAGGGGGAAGCGTTTCAGAAGCATTGAGGGCAATGGCTTTGAGGAATTCCTCGATTCTCGTGAACAGGGCAATTGAATTGATTAGATTGTCATATATTGGCGGACAGGATATTGCAAAGGGGATGAAGGAGACTGCAGATGATATTTTCTCCTTGTTTGCAGTCGTGAGGGAGAGGAAAAGCATCCTTGCAATGCAGAAATACACCCTTCTTTTTGGAGGCGCAATAATAATTCCCATAGTAATGGGAAGCGTTTCAGGAGTGATGAGGGAATTTCCCGAAAACGTGGAAATGTTCGAAGCAGGAGTGCAGTCCATGGAGATATACCTTGTGATTTACGCGCTCCTTTCAAGCCTCGTTGTCGCATACCAGGAGGACCAGGCGAAGAAATTCTTTTTGTATTTTGCAGCTCTCGCGCCCCTCTCTTTGATTCTTTTTAATTTGGCGAAAAGCGGGATGTTTGGGATTTGAGAATTTGTACTTGTTCTTTTCTTTAAGAGGGTGGGGGGTAAATAGATGATGGGGGGGTAAATGAATGACAAGCAGTTCTGTAAAGAACTGCTGCGCTTTTTGGCTTAGCCAAAAATGCGAATGGGAGGGGGAGCGCCCCCTCACATTTTATTACGGGCCCGGCGGGATTTGAACCCGCGACCTTCGCCTTAGGAGGGCGCCACTCTATCCAAACTGAGCTACGAGCCCCTGTTTTACACAGGCATCACGTAATTGTTTAGCTTCCGACGAACAAAACAAATGCCATTTTGAGCGCGTCCTGTATGCGAAACGCGCATTTTCGCCGCAATCATGCGCCATGCGTTAATTGTTGTTGGCTAAACACGTACGTTATTACAGTATTCAAAGAAAAATTATAAAAATAGAAGATGGCTTACCGAGCGCGAATTCTCGTTCCCTGTGAGCCATTTGATGTAGGGGGGGTCTGGGCAGGAAGGCGATTTGTTCCTGAGGCTTCTATTGAGCGCAATAGCTGCATTCCTATATCCCCCATTTTTCCCAATAGCCTTTTTGCATTACTGACAACTTCGGGTTCGTTTCCTTCAATTGCGTTTGCGATTGCCCCGGTTGCTGAAACTCCCCCTATTTCGAATAACGCACCAAGAGCTTGTATCCGGAATTTGTTTGGACCGACAACAGCATGTCTTCCTAAGGCTTGGACTGCCTTCTCTATCAAATCTTCATAAGCTTGCCGTTCAATAAGAGTTTCTAGGCGGATAATAACCCTTTCACCATAAAACATTCGGCTTAATGAGTCCATTGCGGCGATTATGAAATCCGGATTTATTGGCTCGGGTGGTGGTTGTAAGGCATTTTCGCCTGAACTTGCCCTTGCTAAGAATATTTGAACAGAGCGTTCAATTAAACCAGTTAGGGAATCGACTGAATGTCTCAAATGATCCCAGGATTTGTGAACATTCACGGATGTGTAATTCAAACCGGATAATCCGTATATTGCACGAATTACAACTCTTGGATCACATTCGTCACTTTTAGATATTATCCCAGAGTAGAAATCTTCGAGTTCTTCAAAATTATAGTTCCCTATGTCATCCATCAATGAAACCTGCTGCTCAACATCCCCAGTGCTTTTCGCGCTTTCAAAAATTGTCACAAATCGCTGGGCATTTTGGAGATTTGCCGCCTCTGCCATTTCAACTTCGCTCATTGTCATTTTACCACCAGAAATATTTTATGAGGGCAATGCTTAAAAACTTGTCTATTTTAAAAAATATACGAATTTGAATTGATGGATGCATGATGGATTCAATAAGTTATTTATACTTGGAAAGAGGAATAATAGTATGGTAAAAAAGAATGAAGAAATGCTCAGCGTGATAGTGCCTGCCTACAATGAGGAGAATACAATTTATGAGAATCTCAAGGAGTTGGACGGGACTTTGGGGCTTTTCAGGATGCCTTATGAGATTGTGATAGTCGACGACGGGAGCAGCGATTCCACTTTGAAAAGAATCTCTTCCTTCGCGGAATCACACCACCACGCAAAAGTATTGAGCTATGAGAACAATTCCGGGAAAGGGAATGCAATACTCACTGGAATCGACGCGGCTGAAGGAACTCTCATCGCATTCATTGACGCGGATTTGGAGATTCACCCCATGCAGATAAAGAGCATGATTTATGCCATGAAAAAGGAGAATGCGGATGTTGTGATAGGCTCGAAAAGGCATGAGAGGTCCAGAGTGAACAACTACCCTCCTTCAAGAAGCGCCCTGAGCCATTTTTACCATACAATGACGAATATTCTTTTTGGATTGAATATGAAAGACACCCAGGCGGGCTTGAAGCTTTTCAAGGCAGAAGTATTGAGGAAAATAAGGCCCGTTCTTCTTGTGAAAAGGTATGCGTTTGATTTGGAGATGCTCGTGAACGCCAAAATCAACGGATACAAGATAATTGAAGCGCCTATTGTCGTGAATTTCAAGAGGAAATTCCAGAGAATAAGATTCGAGGATATTTATGCGATTTGGATTGATACTTTTGCGATTTTCTACAGGGCGCACATTCTCTCCTACTACCAGAAGGAGTACAGGAAAAAGGAGCAGGTGCAAGTAGTGCAGATGAAATGAAAAAATAAGAAAAAATCAGGCCCTTGCGAGCATCACTTGCTTTGTTGCCTCTTCAGCTGCTTTTCCTTCCATTCTCAGCCTGATGAAGTCCACGAGGTCCACAATCCTGTTTGAATAGCCCCACTCATTGTCGTACCATGAGAACACTTTAACGAGGTTTCCCAAAGCATTCGTGCACTGGCCGTCAATGATTGCAGAATGGGGATTGTCGATTATGTCTATCATCACAATGGGCTCTTCAGTGTACTCCATTATTCCGCGGAGCTGCCTTTCGGATGCTTCCTTCAAAACCCCATTTATCTCTTCCTTCGTTGCGGTTTTAGAGAGCTGAAGAGTCATGTCCGTAATCGAGCCATCAGGAGTTGGCACCCTCAATGCAAGCCCGTCCATCTTCCCTTTCAAAGCAGGAATCACTTCCCCGATTGCTTTTGCAGCTCCAGTTGTGGTGGGAATTATTGACATGGCTGCTGCCCGAGCCCTTCTCAAATCCTCATGCGGAAGGTCCAATATCCTCTGGTCGTTCGTGTATGAATGAACCGTGGTCATGTAGCCTTTCTCTATCCCGAATTTATCCTGTATTATTTTCAGGGGCGGAGCCATAGAATTTGTCGTGCAGGAGGCATTTGAGATGATGTTGTGTTTTGTTGGGTCAAAATCCTTCTCGTTAACTCCGAGAACCACCGTCAAATCCGGCTTCTTGCTTGGCGCTGTCACTATGACTTTTTTTGCCCCTGCCTGCAAATGAAGACTTGCTTTTGGCTGCCCTATTTTGCTTGGAACCTTGTCCTTCTCAGAGAATACTCCGGCGAACAATCCAGTGGATTCCACTGCAATGTCCACTCCCATCTGCGCCCACGGAAGCTGGGAGGGGTCTTTCACGCTTGTGATTTCAATTGACCTTCCATCCACGATGAGCTTGCTTCCCTTCGTTTCAACTTCTGCTTCGAAAATCCTGTGAATTGAATCATATTTCAACAAATGCCCAAGCGTGTCTGCGCTTGTCAGGTCGTTCACGGCAACAATCTCATTGTTCCTCCAGAAATCCTTGTTCCTGTAGGCTGCCCTCAAAATCAATCTGCCAATTCTTCCGAATCCATTAATAGCTATCTTCATGCCATCACCTCACAATCAAAAAATAAATCTCAAATACTTATCGATTATGCATTTTCATTATATTATTGAATATAATTCTCAAAAGCACTATATAAATCTTTTCGTATGGAATGACTCGATTTTTTTTATTAAAAAGATATATAAATAAACCGCGCCAAATCTATTATGGTGAAAAAATGCCCGCGCGTTCTGATTTGGTTGATTACATAAAGAAAGCATCCAATCTGGGATATTCAAATGATGAGATAAGGAAGATTTTGAAAGAGAACAGGTGGAATGACGAGGAGATTCAGGATGCATTCAACGAAGTTTTTCCTAAAAAGATCGTCCCGCCCATCAGCCCGGTTGCTCCTGTGATGCAAAAGCCCGAACAGCCCATAATGAAAATCCAGCCATCATACTCCCCTTCGGATACCATTAAAACTCCCTACACCTATCCCGTAGATAAACCTTCCCATACTGCTTCTGAACCAAGGGAAACCGCACAGCCAGTAGGAGGGGCGGGAATCGCTGTGCAAACATGGGGAGGAACTGGAATTGGAAAGATTCTTTTAATCATCGTTGCTGCGGGTGTTGGTTTGGCGGCTATATTCTTGATTTTCAATTTTTTGATTTCCGGAATCGGAAGCATTGGGGGGGAGAAATCCGTTTTGTATGGAATTCCAAAATCTGCAAATGGGCTCATTTACGTGAATTATAATAAGATTCCCAAATCCAGTCTTGATGGAACTTATACGGGTGAAAAGATTGACGAAGTGCTTGTGAACCTTGGCGCAAGCCCTGAAGAGATTGCATTCATGACTGAAGAGTATGTTGGCGTGAACGGATTGAATTACGTGGGATATTCCTACACATATAGAACGAAATCAACTGAGCAGGAGGAGAGTTTTGGGATAATCATGAAAATGAAGGACTCAGTAAGCATTGAAAATATTAAAGCAGGAATGAAAGAGGGGGAAGAGGAGGAAACAAAAACAAAGTATTACTGCAATTCGACTTTATGCGTTGCAGCCTCGGGAAAAGTCGCGTTTGAAGCAAGCGATTCGAAAATCATAAAAAAAATGATCATATCTTACAAAAAGGAGAAGGTGGATACGATTTTTGATTCAAAAAAATTCTCTGAATTGCTTGGAATAAAACAACCGGATTTGGTTGTTTTCATCAAGCCCAAATCAGACACCGGGGATTTGTTCAAGAGTTCTTATGATGACAAGTATTCCGTGGACAGCGTTCTTCTGGAAGGCAAAACTATAAGCAAGGGATTGAACCTGACATTGAAGATTGAATGCTCTGGCTCAGGATGCAGGGGAGCGATTGAAGAGATCTTGAAGGCAGGCGATTTGGAAAAAAAATCCTCCTCTGATTATCTCACCGGGACCACGTATTCGTATCTGATCCCTGATGAAGTGTTTGCAGTGGCAAAAATACTTGATTTTGACGAGAATGAGGGGCTTCTCATAGGGAAGGGAAACATTGGGGTTGAGGATTTCACTGATGCATTGAATGAAATATCATCGAAAAGGAAGGAAAAATTCCAAAGTATGGCTGATACCTACTGCAGCAATGGGGAAAGCTCTTTGTATTCCTATCCCTCAACGTACTGCTTAAGCTATGCAATGCCCTACTCAGTATATCATCCTGAATTCTGCAAAGAGATTGAGAATGAGAGCTTGACGGATTTGTGCATCGGCTATTCCCTTCTTCTCAGTGGAGAGAAGGAGCAGTATGTATTGGAGCAATGCGAAAAGAACGCAAAAGACGCGGGCTCCTGTTTTGGGCAATACGTTGCGGTTTTGGCGGGAAAAAGACTTGGATATTCCCCGACTGCAAAAAAAGTAGAGGAATACATTGCAAAGTGCGGGAACCTCTCAAAAGGAAAAGAAACCTGCAGAAAAGAATTGTTTGCAAAGCTTGGCACTTTGAAATTGTGCTCTGACTTCGCTGATGAGAACATTGCGGGGGAATGCCTTGAGAATGCGCTGGTATTGTCTTATGACTCGGCGTACTGCACGTATTTCAAGACAGCTGACTTGAGGGACAAGTGCAACATGAAGATTGTTGAAAGCCAGATGAAAAGCTCGTATGCATCTCAAAGCATCCAGAGCCTCGAGCAGACATGCGCGGGAATTTCAAATGCGGAAATAAGGGGGGAATGCATGAACCTCCTGAATTCAACGATAAGGATAACTGCATGGAAATTCTACGGGAATTCAAGCGGGGATGGAAGAGCAGAGATAACGATAAAGAACAACATGAACATCAAGGTAAGGCTGGATGTGAGCTATGGGATATTTTTCAACAATGTTGACTACTATGCGTATGATTACTGCTATTTCAAGGGATATGGAAGGGATATCGAGGTTTATGATGAAGCAAACAAGAAATTGCCCATTTCCTCATATTATGTGGACATGGATGCAGGAAAGAAAGTCAGAATCATAGGGAGCATTGGGGCAAAATACGCTTCCACATATTCCAAGGAGCCAGTCTGCACGGGAAAAGCCGGGGAGAGCTACAATTACAAGGCAACTGTGGAAGTGAGCGATTCTTCAACCTCTTCCTATTATGGAAGCAAATACGAGATAATTGAAGAACTGGATGGAACGTACAAATAGCAAACGATTGTTTGTTTTTCACTAGAAAACAAGTGCGCTTTTCCCCGCATATCCTGCGCATGCAATGCGCATTTGCGCGCATGTTTGGTTTTTTTTCATAATAATTTTGCATATCGGCAGAAAAAATAGTTTCATTTTTCTTCTGTTTTTTCCTGCTGTTTCTCTTTTTCTTTTTCAGGTTCAGCTGGCTTCCTGTTGCTTGGTTTCGTGGGGCATTTTTCATTCAAACATGCATCGTACTTCCTTCTTCCCCGGATTATTGTGATTATGGGCGATTTACACACTTCGCAGGTTTCCCCAGTGGGAAGAATTGATGCGTCCTGGGGGACTGGAAAAGTCCTTCTGCAGTTGGGGTAGCCCGAACAGCCGACAAACTTCTTCCCGTTGTAATAAATCATCCTCAAATCATTCCCGCATACGGGGCATTTTCCAATGCTCAGGGAGCGCGCGAGCATCCCCCCAACTTCCTTTTCCATTTCCTTGAATTTCAAGAGGACTTTCCCAATGAACTCCTTCCCCTCGTTCACCACCAGCTCTGGTTTGATTTTACCCTCCTGAATCTTCTCCATTTCCTCTTCAAATCCCCTTGTGAGCTTTTCATCCAGTATTTCAGGGCAGGAATTCTCAAGCGCCTGGCATACTGCAACCCCAAGATTGGTTGCCCTTATTGTTTTTCCCGTTATATAGCCCCTTTTGTACAAAGTATCAATTATCACTGCCCTCGTTGCTTTGGTTCCAAGCCCCTTGTCTTCAAGAGTCTTGATTATTGAAGCCTGGGAATATCTTGAAGAGGGTTTCGTCTTGTCTTTTTTGATTTCCATCTTGTCGAAATTCACATTTTCCCCTTCTTTGAATTCAGGAACGTTCGCTTCTTCGATTTTGTAGAATGAGAATACCTCGAGCCATCCCTTCTTCAAAACCTTGTCTCCTTCCCCCCTATAAACGTTCCCCTTTGCATCAACTGCCACTTTGGTTTTTTCAATCAGTGCGGGTTCAAAGAAGCAGGAGAGGAACCTTTTCAGAATCAAATTGTAAAGCTTGCTTTCATCATCTGTCATTTTCCCGATTATTCCTGTTGGATATATTGCGGGATGGGCAGGATCTTCTGCTTTTCCTTCAAAGGGCTTGAATCTTTTCCCTTCAACAAGTTTTCTTGCTGAATAGTCAAAATTCGCGAGCTTGTAGAGTATTGAGGGAAGGTTGAGAGAATAGGGAAGCTTTTGGGAGGAAGTCCTTGGGTAGCTGATGAACGAGCTTTCGTAAAGGGACTGGGCCAATTCAAGAGTTCTTGTTGGGGAAAATCCAAGGTACCTGTAGGCATCCATTTGAAGACTGGTCAAATCATAGGGGGGGAAAGGAAAGAAATTCTGCTCCCACTTCTCATACTGGATTACCTTCCCTTCTTTTGAAATGCATTCCTTTGCCTCTTCCTTTGTTGAAAATCTCTTTTCGCCCCTTAATTCAGATCCTTTGCATAATGCGAGAATTATGAAAAATTCTTCGGAAACAAAGCCGATTATTTCCCTTTCCCTCTCCACGAGTATTTTCAAAGCCGGGCCCTGCACTCTTCCCACGCTTAGCGTTTTGAATATGTTCTTTGTCCTGAGCGCTTTCATGAGCGCCCTGCTCCAGTTTATTCCCCAGAACCAGTCGAGATAGTGCCTTGTTTCGCCGGCATAAGCATTGAAACAGTCCAAGTCGCTCCTTTTTGCGTAAGCTTCCTTCAATTCTTCGCTTGTAAGAGTGGAGAATTTCATTCTCTTGAGATTTGACTTTTTTTCCCCAAGAAACCGCATAATATTGTAGCCAATCAATGAGCCTTCAATGTCGTAGTCGCACGCATTGATTATCTCTTCTGCTTTTTTTCCAAGTTCATTCAGATTGACCAGGTATTGCTTCGTGTAGTAATATTCCTTGTCGTAATGGGAAGGAACCCATTCAATGTCAAAGGAAGGGTATTCGAAGCTTCTTTTCTTCTCCCTCAGCGTGTATATGTGGCCCACGGCAGATGCAACGAATATTTCCTCTCCGTCTTTTTCCAGTGAAAAATAATACGCCTGCCCTGTCTGGTATCTTTTTGGGGAAGAAGACAAGGCGTTTGCAAGAGTCTGCGCGACTTTTGGTTTTTCGCAAATTATCAGTTTCATTTTCAAAGCCTTCCGAATCCAATGATCCAATATTTTTGATTTTTTCAGTGTGCAATTGTAATTAGTGAAGGAACACATTTATAAAATAATGCGCAAAAACGTCGGAATTAATTTTTCCGAAGAGCCTTCCTCGCTTCGCTCGGACAATGCGCAAGCGCATGGCATAAGGCTCATTCGGAAAAAGCTATTGAATTCACACATTCATCAATGAGCAAATATCATTGCATTCTGTGAATTCAATATAATTTATAGACGCGCGTAGAGGAAAAAATTATCCGAATTTGGCTTTTCCTATTAATACGCTCCCCTGGGAAACCATCGTTTTGTTGCTGAAGGAGAATTTGAGGACGAAAGAGACGTTTTTTGGCCCGTCCAGAATTGGCTTTCCATTCTCATCATAGCATGCGAGTTCGAAATTTCTTGGAGTATTGATGTACAAAAGCGCAATAGGAGTCAGGACTTTTCCCTCAGGAGTGTTTCCGCAGTTTATTTCTTCAAGAACAAGGGAATCGCCGAGCCTCTGGTCGATTGAGAACAAGATGTTGCCATTCATCTGCACTTCCCTTGCCTTGCAGTTAAAATAGTTCGCTTTGCATGTGACTGGAGGCGAATTCCAGCCCGAGAGGTAGTTCATTGCTATTCCAAGGAATGCGAATGCCGAAAGGCCGATGAAAATGGCAAAAATCAAAAGGATAAAAATGGAGGTCAGGTTCAACTCTCCATTTTTGCCCTTGCCAAAATTATTGTACTCCTTAAAAGTTTTGCAACTCTGCCCTCCATTTTCTGCGACTTTTAAGGAGGAAAATATCCTTGAAGGATATTTTCGGTCTGCCATAAAGGATGCCAGAGCAATTGCTCCGCTGCCCCTATTTTTTTTATTTTTCACTTTTTATCCCCAGGTTTTTGCTGATTTTCTCAGCAAGACTAGTGAACTCCATCGGGATGATGAATTTTGTCGATGGAGACTTGCCGACTTCCTCAAAAGCCTTCAACTGCCAAAGAGTCATGGCGCTATCCTTGAGATTCGCTTTTGCGGAATCCGCAATTGTTCTTATTGCCTCAGCTTCACCTTGCGCCCTAAGGATTTTTGACTGCCTTTCACCATCTGCTTTCTTTATTGTCGCCTCCTTATCGCCTTCCGCCTCGAGGATTTTCGCCTGCCTGCTTCCTTCTGCTTCGAGAATCACCGCCCTCTTGTTTCTTTCCGCGGCCATCTGCTTTGTCATCGCTTCCTGAATGGGTCTCGGGGGCTCCACTTCCTTTATTTCCACTGCCTCGATTTTCACTCCCCATTCACCGGTTGCGCTGTCAAGCGTTTCCCTTAATTTTGTGTTTATCACTTCCCTCTGGCTGAGCACGCTGTCCAAATCCATGTCTCCAATGATGCTTCTCAATGTTGTCTGTGCGAGCCTTATTGTCGCATATTCGAAATTCTCCACTTTGAGTATGACTTTTGAGGGATCGACAACCTTGTAGTAAATGACTGCATCAACCCCGACTGACGCATTGTCTTTTGTGATCACGTCCTGCCTTGGTACATCAAGAGTCCTCACCCTCAATTCAATTGATATTGCATTCTCGATTATGGCCCATACGAATTCCAATCCGGGACCTACTTCACCGACGTATTTTCCCAGCCTGAATTTCACGCCCCTCTCATATTCTTTGAATATCCTCACGGAAGCAAGGATGTAGAAAACCGCCAAAATCGCAATAATCCCAAAACAAACCGCAACTCCCTCAAACATATTTTCACCTCTTAATACAATATTTTTTGGAATTCATTTCCCCATTCCTTTCAAACTCTCATTTATCCATTTCAATCCAAACGGAAAAACAATTGTACTGCTCTCATTCTGGTTCATTTGCTTGAACATCTCCAATTCATACCATGTGAGCGCCTCATCTTTTACGCTCTTTTGGGCCTGCAATCCCACCGTTTCCATCGCTTTCGCCTCTCCTTCGGCAAGCAGTTCCATGCTCTGCTTCCCGGCCTCCCCTTTCAATATCGCAGCCTGCCTGTCCCCTTCTGCGTTCATTATTGCAGAAGTCATCTTTGATTCCGCTTCCAATACCCTTGCCCTTCTCATCCTCTCCGCGGAAACCTGTTTTGTCATTGCAACGAGTATCTGCTCATCCGCGGGCATGACTTCCTGTATTTCAATGGATTGTATCTCCACTCCCCATCTCTCAATGAAGTCCTCTAATTTGTGCATCAATTCCTTGTTTATCCTTTCCCTTCCAATCAGCACTTCATCTAGAAGCATGTTCCCGATGACGCTTCTCAAAGTGGTTTGCGCGATGTAAACAGTCGCGAATTCGAATTCCACGACTTTCAGGATCAACTGGTCTATTTTTACGGGCCTGTAGTAGAGAACCCCGTCAACTCTTATTGCCGCATTGTCTTTTGTGATTGCCAGTTGAGGGGGAATATCGAGCGCCTTCAATCTCATGTCCACGATCACGACTGAATCCACGATGGGATAGATGAAATTCACCCCCGGATGGAGCGTGCCAACATACCTTCCCAGCCTGAATCTTACCCCTTCCTCATACTGCATGATTACGGCAATGCTTCTGGAAAGGATTGCAAAGAAAAAAACAACGAGCATTACGAAAAAGAAACTCATCAATTCACCTTCAGCTTATCCAATATACTCAAATCTTTTCCACCTTTAATGTGACTCCGTGCACATCTTCCACAACTATTTCATCATCTTCTTTTAAATCCTTGTCTGAGGAGGCGCTCCAGTCCTCCCCTTCAATTTTCACAATCCCTTTCCCTTTCTCAAAGCTCTTAATCACTTTCCCGCGCTTTCCCTCAAGACACTCCTTCCCAACCTGCTTCTTAATCCCTTTGAGCTTCTTATTTAAATGGGAAAAAAGGTAGATTGAAATTGCCGAGGAAATCGCAAAAGCGGCTGCAATCAAAAAGAAGTCATTTATTCCCAATTCAATGACGATTCCGGTGACTACAAGAGCCATGCCCAGCGCGCCAATGAATATTCCCGGGATTGCCAATTCTCCCCCTATCATCAGGGCGCCAATGAGTATGATGATTTTGCCAATTCCCAGAGCCATATTATTGGATATAGATTATACATTTAAAAATGTGTCACTGCGCTTCCTCAATCACGTAGCTTCCCCTCACTCCGTCCCATTCTATTCTTGCCTTCTTGATCTCAACTGGAGAATCAAAGAGCGGGGAATTAATCACAAACGTCTCCCCTTCCCCTCCTTCCAAACTAATGTTGATTTTCTTCTTCTCAAATTCCCCAAGCATGCGCGCATCCACTTTCTTTCCCAGGAATTCCTTGCCCATCCCTTCCGCAGAAACCGATGCGATTATGAATTCCATTGCATCGAGCATTTCGCGCATCAGTTCTTTCTTGTTTTTTCTCCAGAGGGGGGAATAGAGGAAGATTTTGTTCTCTTCGCAGAGGAAATCGAATCTCTCTTTCTGGAACTCGCTTTCGATTGCTCCGGAAACCAGGCAATTGAATTTTTCTTTTTTTATTTTCTCATTTAAAGTTTGCGCGAAATCATTTTCATTCGTGAAATGAATCTTCAGCCCCATCTTCTTTGCGTGCAAAGAAGCCCATTTAATGTTTGGATAGTGGAATAGAAGTGAGTCCTGCGCAGGAAGTATTGAAAGGAGTTCGCAGGAATAGCCCGCTTGGAGAGCGCAGAAGAGCGCATAGTGGGAATCCTTCCCGCCGCTGTAGAGAACGAGCGCTTTCATGGATATGTTTTGTAAATAAGTATTATCAAACTTTCGAATGTTGAATAATTTAAAAAATTGAAAAGCGAAGCTTTTAATATTTTATTGGATTTATTGTTATTTGAGGGAGAACACGTATGAGGTATTATAGAACACCATCTCAGGAGGCAATGATGAGGAGGGAAGTCGCTGCCTGCGAACAGATTGGAGAAGTAGGTCTGGGAAGGCTAATGCAATATGGACGCACTTCAAGAGAGAAAATAATTTCTGAACTTCAACGAAAGAGGAAACTACCAGATTATCTCAATATGCTGTTTGAGGATTTTCCGGAAAGAACACGTGTAATGGATGCAATTAATGTGCACACTGGTAAGATGCTTCGCCGCATCATCGCTACGGTTTTGGATAAATTAGCGGCAACGGACGATCCAAATAGCGCGCTTAATGTTGCTGTTGCTCTTGCAAAACCGGAATTGGGTGAACTTGCCTCGAAAGAGGATAGGCCGGATGCGTTTTTAGATACGGTTTGCCAAGTTGCTTTTGGCGTTGAAACTTCCGTGGCGGTTGAATCGCTTCTCGCGGCCCACTCCTTATTGAGTAAAGATGAGAAACCCGAATTCAGAGAAACAGCGTGCTATGTTGCGGATGGCAATGATCCAGAGTTGCTGGAAAAGTATATGAGAACTGCATTGAAAGTCCAAAGAGAGGATTTATCCAAATTGAATGGCGAGGTTGCTTTTACTTGGGACAGGGGTGTAAGAATCATCTCATCTACAGAAGAAAAACGCGTTGTGTTGGAGGCAATTGACCAGCCCATTGTTTTTATCGCGGAATCTGAACTTGAGGGAGACGAAAGAAGAGAATTCATGCACCATTTACTGGAATTTGCTGGAAAAACGAAGGATCCCAAGGCAATAAGGTGGTTTGTTAAAACTGCCTTAAAGTATAGGGGAATAGCGAGAAAAATGCTGATGGAAAGATCAAACAAACTCTGGTGGCAATTTGACGAGGAGCCAAGGCGCAGGATATACTTCTTGGCAGCAATGGGAGATGCTGACGCTGTTAAACTTGCCGAAAATCTTGAGGGAAGGGAACTGGCAATATTCATGAGAGCCTCGATTGCTTTTGCACAATCATGTGCGGTTATAAAGGATCTAAAAGGATTCAGGACTTTTATCCGACTGGCAAAAACAATGGAGGGAGAGGAAAGAGACGACTTTTTTAGAAGGATCGTGGATCATTTAGCTCATCCTGAACATGTCGAGGAGTTTGTGGGACTATATTTGGAAAGATTGAGGGAGGGGTTGGACGAAAGGCAGCGGGAATCTGGTTTTGAACCATTCAGCAGGAACTGACAACAAGAGGGAGGAATAAGAAATTATAAGAGGACTCCAATATTTTATAGCGGGCCTGATGGGATTTGAACCCACGACCATTTGATTAAGAGTCAACCGCTCTACCAAGCTGAGCTACAGGCCCATTTTTCCTTCGTTTCTAAAATACTCTGAAGCAATAATGTTTTTATCTTTATTCAGTTAAGACTTTAAATATGATTGCTCTCTTGCGCTTGAATCACAGGATTAAAAGGGATGAAAGGGCTACGACCCACGTGATGCTCTCAGCGCGCGCCTTCCTTGCGGAAAAGGCATTCTACTCTGGAGACAAGGATTCGAAGATGGAGGAAGGAGTGCGCAAAGTGGCTGCTGAGTGGGGAGGGAATTTTGGGATTGAATATACGAAGAGCCCTAAAAAAGTGATTGAGGAATGGGGGAAAACCGGGTTAATCGTCCATCTCACAATGTATGGGATTCCCCTGAATGAAAAAATAGGGGAAATAAGAAGGGAAGAACAGGAAAAGGGAAAAGACGTTTTGGTTGTCGTCGGGGGCGCAAAAGTGCCTTTTGAATTCTTCCAGCTTTCGGATTTCAACGTTTCAGTCACGCTCCAGCCCCATTCGGAGATTGCAGCGCTTGCGGTATTCCTCCACGAATTGAATGAGGGAAGGGAACTTGCGCATGCGTTTGGGAACGCGCAGAAAAGAATCATTCCGCAGGAAAAGGGGAAAAAGTTTGAGTGATGGAAAGATATTTAAAGCTTTAATTCGTAAAATATTTCTTATTAAAATAATGAAGTATGAAAAAGTTGAAAACAACTTTTTCAGCATTTTGAACGGTGCAACCGTTCAAAAGCTTTTGAGTGGGTTTCGCCACTCAAAACGCATTTGAGACAGAACAACCATAGATTGAAATTCTCAAATACAATTAAAAAGGCGAATCAATGTCATATAGATTAACAGGGATTAGGGGAGTTGCCCAAGCACTTAATAATATCGGAGTGCCAGGTTTGGGAGAAGAGGATAGGCTTTTGCTTCAAAGATTGGGGGATCCACGGAAACCAATTAGGGAGATCAGACTCCCAGATTCTTGGAGAGTGAGCGATTTGGCCACGCAGGTAGTTGCGGGCGCACTCAATCAACTTGAGGCGGATTTTAGAAAGGCTGACGTGGATCTTATTGAGGAAACAATGGCAAAGCTGGATATCGCAATCAATAGCGCAGAGGCGATTCTTTGGAGAGCAAGAAAAAAGCAATGGAATGCCGGCGAGCATGAAGGGGGGAAATACAAATTCGTTTTGGGTTGCCTTGAATATCTGCACCTTCACCTAGGATATCGAAGAAAAAGATTGGTGGAGGACAAGGGAGTAGTTGGGAGAGGGGAGGATGCCCCATCCACTATAATGGATGTTATGGCAATGAAAAGGATGATTGATGGAATAGTCCGGGCTTTGGGAAGGCTGGGAATTGAAGAAAATCTGGAAGGATTCATTGAAGTGGTTGGGGGAGATGTTGTTTTTGAGCATAAGCTCAGGGAATATCATTTGGTATTTGCCTGCGCAGATGAAAACCAAAAGAAAAGACTGGCCGATTTCATAAAACGGCTGAGTGTTGGCAATTTGAGTGCCTATGAAAAATATGAATATCTGCTGGCATTCATTGAACGGGAAAGAATGACTGTTTTTTTAAATGCATCCGGGCAGGGATTGGTTTTGATCAATTTTTACGGAGCGCAACTCGTTGGCTTGCACTTTGTAGATTCCCAAACCGATTCTGAACGTGAAGAAACGAGAGCATAGCTAAAAAATCCAATAATGGGAATATGCGGGTTTTATTGACAAGGAATAAAAGAATTGCTTTCCTTAATCCCTTGGGATTCTCATGGCTACTAACGATTTTGAAACCTGCAGGAAGAACATCGAAGAGCGGGAAGAGAAAGTGAAGGCCTTCATTGACATCTATTTGGAGGAGGCTGAGAGGAAGGCGCGCGAGCATGAGAAGGGAAAAGCAAAGGGGAAGCTTGCGGGAAGAATCATCTCAATAAAGAACAACATCTGCATAAAAGGAAAGAGGGCTACCTGTGCTTCAAAAATGCTTGAGAATTACATCGCTCCCTACAATGCAACCGTGATTGACAAGCTTGAAAGGGAGGGCGCGATAATCATTGGCTCGTGCAACATGGATGAATTCGCATGCGGAAGCGATACAACGCATTCCGCGTTCTATCCGACGAGGAATCCGACTGATTTGGAGAGAGTGCCAGGAGGAAGCTCAGGGGGAAGCGCTGCGAGCGTTTCAGCTGGTTTTGCAGAAATGTCTTTGGGAAGCGATACTGGAGGCTCAATAAGATGCCCTGCGACTTTCTGCGGGGTGGTTGGAGTGAAAGGCACTTATGGAAGCGTCTCAAGGTACGGATTGATTGACATGGGAATGTCCCTGGACCAGATTGGCCCTGTTGCGAAAAACGTGAAAGACGCTGCTCTTCTTTTTGAAGTGATTTGCGGAAAAGATGAACGGGACCAGGTCACGCAGAAAATGAAATTCAGCGCAAGCGAGGTAAATGGGGATGTGAAGAAAAAAAGAATTGGAATAGTAAAGGAATTTTTTGACGGCGCAGATGAGAAGATTTCTAAAATCACAAAGGATTCGGTATATGAGCTTGAGAAGGAGGGCGCCATAGTTGAGGAAGTCTCGATTCCGGAAACCAAATACGTGATTCCAATCTATTATCTTCTCGTATTCGCGGAATTCTCCTCTGCAATGCAGAAATACGATTCGTTCAGGTTTGGCTTTCCCGCAAAGCTTGATTCTGATCTTGTCACTTCAGTGAGCGAAGCGAGAAAACTTGCTTTGGGAAGGGAAGTGAAGCGCAGGATTCTTCTTGGAACCTACATAACAATGAAGGAATTCAGGGATGCGTGGTATACCAAAACGCTCAAGGCGAGAAGAACATTGAAGAATGCGTTTGAGAAGGCATTGGGGAGATTTGATTTGCTTGCTTCTCCGGGAATGCCGAGCATCCCATGGAAATTCGGGGAGAAGCAGAATGCGCTGGAAATGTATTTGGCGGACATTCTCACAGTGAGCGCAAACTTGTGCGGAATTCCAGCTGGTGTGGTTCCTGTTGGAAAAGTCAATGAACTTCCGGTTTCCCTCCAGCTCCATGGGAGGGCTTTTGAAGAGAAAACCATGTTTGATGGTTTGCTTGCGGTAGAGCACAAAGGAAAATGAGACTTCAATTTTTGCTATCGCAGTAGCGAAATATTGCATTTTTTGCTGTTTTAATAGCAAATTATTTAAATTTTTGCTGTTATAATAGCTTTATGGCAGTCCCTTCTTTGGATGACATTAAGGATTACAACCCCTGGATGAATGGCGGCAAATTTGAAGTTCCTGATTTTAAGAGAGCACAGTATACGGAGATTTTCGGAATCGTGAAGAAAAAAAAGTATATTGTGTCAATCACGGGCTTGCGCAGGATTGGAAAAACCATTATGCTCAAGCAAATGGGGAATGAATTGAAAGGAGGGCAGAACGAGAGATTTTTCTTTTCTTTTGAAGAGGACAGGTATGCCAATTATGAGTCCCTTAAAAGCGTTGTAGAGCAATTCCTGAGATGGGGGGAAAAACCATTTATATTCCTGGATGAAATTGGAAGAATCGAGGGCTGGGCGGGTCTCGCAAAAAAATACCACGACCTTGGAAAAGCCCATTTTGTTTTTTCAGGATCTGCATCTCTGGACATAACAAAAGGCAAGGAAAGCCTTGCGGGAAGGCTTATGGATTATTTGCTTCCCACTTGGAGCTATGGGGAATATCTTGGCCTCAAAGGCTTGGCGCCCGAAAGCTATGCAACGGGGGACTTTGAGAAGGAATACCTGAGATGGGATCACAAATATGAAGACGAACTGCTCCAATATCTTGCAAAGGGCAGTTTCCCCGAATTAATAAACGAGCAGGATGAAAAATTCATAAAAAAATACATCAGGACCACTACCGTTGACAGAATTATTTATGAGGACATTCCAAAGACTTTTCCAATAAAAAATCCGCGCCTTTTGGACGACATCCTTGGATATATCTGCAGCAACACTGGAAGCATTACTCATGCGTCGAATCTTGGGAGCAGTTTCGGAGCTTCAAAAGATACGATAAAGGACTATATGCATTATCTTAGGAATGCCTACCTGATAGATTTCCTGCCAATAGAAGGAAGCTCCCTTAAAAGCTTCAGGAAATCAAAGAAGGCGTATGCTGCATCCCCTTCCATTGCTTATGCTGTCATGGCGGATTATAATGAACCCCAGCTAGTTGAGAATATCGTGTTCAAAAAGCTAAGGGAGAGCGGAAGGAAGCTGAACTTTTTTTCCGATTCCCACGGGCATGAAGTTGATTTCACAGGGGATTATATTGTTGAATCAAAATGGAAGAGCAAGGTGGAAAAAAACGATTTGAAATCGTTGTACTACTATATGGGGCTGAAGAAAGCGAAAACTGCATTCGTTGTGGGAAAGAATTTTGACATAATCCGGGAGGAGGATAAAACCATTTATGTGGTTCCTCTGGCGTTATTTCTGTTATTGAAACTGTAGGTGTTGAGAAAGATTGTGCGATTTGAGATAATCATTTTCTTGCCTGCGGCTTGCTCTCAGGGGTTATGCACTCTGTGTAATAAACAGAAAGCACTTTTCCACTAAGCCTGGAGACGACTGCATATTGGATTTTCGCATCTCCCTTCCATTGCACGACCCAGACGTTGTTGTAAGTGCTCTCCCCATAATAATACACCTGGTAGAACTTTGCTTCTCCCTGCACGGAATTGTCTTTTAGAAACGCGGAAACTTCATCTGAATTCTCCATGGTGTGCGATGCAATCATTGCTTCTTCTTGGTAGGATACGATGCACTCTCCCTCATTCACGCATATTTTGCAGTTCCTCGTGATGTTCTCGAACCTGAATGCAAACCCATACCTTGGATAATCGTAATAAACGTGCGTGCGCACAGGGCAGGGGGAAGTGAAATTCTCAGTGACTGAAGTCATTATTTTCCATGAATTAGATTCATTCTTTATTTCCATGAGCTCGATGTTAGCATCCCCGAACCTTGACTTCAGGTCTTCTTTCACGAAATTGACTGCGTCCTCCTGGGTTATGGTTTTTGGGCTGAACTTGATGCCTGCAACATACAAAAGAAACAATAGGAACAGAACAAATGCCAATATAATCAACGGACGCATAGTATAATTGGGAGGGGAGAATATTTATTATTTGCTTTTAGGGACATTTTATAAAGATATTAGTTGTTTTTGAAAGGACAAAGTCCGCTCATTGCAGAAAACCAAAGGACTATGTCCGCATTTTGAACGGTTCAGGGTTCAAAAGCTTGTTTGAGTGGTTTCGCCACTCAAAACGCATTTGAGAAAGAGCAACCATATATAGATTTTCTCAAATACAATAAAAGGAATTATTTTAAGTGGGAAAATGGGAAAGGAAATGATGATTGAAAGGGACAGGGGCTACTGGGACGTGATTTCAGGAGAATATGACAAATTCATGTTCGGGGAGTTCGGCTATATCTACGATAAGCTTGTTGAAAAAATCCCGAAGTTAATCCCAAAAGGCGCGCTTGTTCTGGACGTGGGGACTGGGACTGGAATCGCTGCAATTGCGGCTTCTCCAAAAGCAGGCAGAATAATTGGAATAGACATGTCAATGAAGATGATGGAGAAAGCAAAAAAGAAAATCAAGGAAAGGGGAATTGGCAATGTTGAGATTCAGATGGGGAATTTGTATTCGCTTCCTTTTGAAAATGATTCTTTCGATTGCGCATTGTGCTGCAACACGCTCCACATGGTTGAGAACCTGGAGCAGGTTTTTTCGGAAATCAAGCGGGTTCTCAAACCAAAAGGATTGTTCATTTCAGGGACTTTCTGCTATGGGGAAAATTGCAATAATCTTAAAAGAATGGGGCATGGAATCCTGAGTTTTTTCTGGAAGATTGGTCTGATTCCGCCCATCCATCTTCATAAAAAAGGGGAATTCCTGAAAAGGATTGAAGGATATTTTGAGATTGTTGAAGATGAGAATCTGAGTAACGATCCTTTATTCCTGATTGTGACTGCAAAAAAATAAGCGCAAAACAAATCCAACAGATGTCGGATTGCACCACCATCAATCTAGAACGAAGTGTAACGAGTGTTTTCGCCACAGTCAAAATACCATATGGAATAGCAAACTCTCAAAATGCAAGGGGATGAATTAAGAGCACAATTTCAGCGGGTTGCCGCTGAAATGTGCCACATTTGACAGGTTAACCTGTCAAATAGTGGAAGGGGACGGCAGGTCCCCTTTTTTATTTGCTGCACTCAAGCCCGATTTTCAAGGCGCAGAAGTCCCCGCACATGGAGCACGCGTCTGTCTTCGTACCCCTTCTTCCCCTTCTTTCCCTGGGTTCTTTGGGGTATATTGAATTTGCAAACTGCGCTTCCCAATTCAATCCTGCCCTTGCCTTGCTCATCTCCTCATCCCTCTTGCTTCCAAGCCTGACGATGTCTCCAATGTGCGCTGCAATCCTTGAGCCGATTACTCCTTGTTTGATATCTTCTGGAGTTGGAAGCCCTATGTGCTCATTCGGAGTGACTACGCAGAGGAATGAGGCTCCTGCAGAAGCGGCAATTGATCCTCCCACTGCCCCTGCAATGTGATCGAATCCCATTGCAATATCCGTAGGGAGAGGGCCAAGCACGTAATAGGGGGCTCCTTTCGTTATTCTCTGCTGGAATTTCACGTTCTTTTCAATCGTATTCAATGGCATGTGGCCAGGGCCTTCGCAAATAACTCCCACTTTTACCTTCCTGCATTTTTTCACGAGCTTAGCCTGGGTTTTCAATTCCATGATTTGCGCCCTGTCGTTTGCATCCCTCAAACAGCCGGGACGGAGCGCATCCCCTATAGAGATTATCACATCGTATTTTTTCAGCATCTCAAGCAGGTAATCGAATCTGGAGTAGAGGGGATTTTCCTTTTTGTTGTGCCTCATCCAGCTGTAGAGGAAAGAACCTCCCCTGCTCACAAGGGGCATGAGCCTTTTTTCAATGAAAGGAATGGAATCGTACGTGATTGCGCTGTGTATCGTGGCAAAATCAATCCCTGATTTCAGATGGAATTCCACTGCATTGAAAATGTCGTCTTCTGTCATCTCGTATATTGGCTTTTTCCTTTCCAGAGCTTTCTTTCCAGCCATGTAAATCGGGACAGTGCCAACCGGAATCGGGGAATTCTTCACAATCGATTGCAATATCTCCCGGATGTTTCCTCCCGTGCTCAAATCCATCACTGCATCTGCCCCTGCTTCAACCGCAGAATTCAGTTTCTCCATTTCTTCCCCAATGTCTGAAAAATCCTGGGAAGTGCCGATGTTCGCATTCACTTTCGTTTTGAAAGCCCTTCCAATTATTGTGGGCTTGATTTTGCTGCAGAGAACCGCCCTTCCTGAAGACAACTCCCTTTTGATCTTTTCTTCGCTGGCACCCTCTTGTTTTGAAATCCGTTTTATTTCATCCATGGAATGTTTTATTGGGAAAAAAATATAAAGGAAATTAATTTTGCGATTTATAATTTGTTTTCGCCCATAATCGCGCACGTTTGTATTGACTGCATCAAAAATAAGTCTACAGTTTGTTTTCGCTCACGTATTTGTAGAGGAAAGCTATGATTTCCGGGGGGAGCACGCTGTAGGAAGTGAGGAAGGTGAAAAGCTTTTCAGTATGGTTCATGAGCCAGCTCAAGATCCCAATTGCCACGAGCGTGCGGGCTTCGATTGAAAGCTCGGGGTGGTCTTTTTTCACCAAAGCAGTTATCAGGAAATTCCCGACTTCTGAGGGGATTCTCTGCGTTTTCACAAGGATCGCGATTTTTATCAGCTCCCGCGAAGAGGTTTTTGAGAGCGTGATCTCCATGTCTTCAAACCGTGCAATCTTCAGCCTTCCAAGAGTCATCATCGAGATGTCGTTGAAAGTTGGATAGGTTTCAGGGCGTGATTTTGAATGCGCCAGAACGTCCCATGGAGAGAATTCTTCGGTGAATGAATTGCTCGTGTATAATGGATTTGACTTCACGTCTTTCTCAAGCTCTGCAAGGAATGAGGAAATGCTTGACATGGAAACGCAGGAGATGTCGCAGTCCATAATGAGCAAGGAGGGTGAATCATCGTTCTCTTCTTTCACTTCTTTCGGCTTTTCAGCCGCTGCGACATCCGCTTCTTCACCCTCCATCTTATCCCCCCCAGGGACTATTATACTATTGCCAATTTCCCTATTTAACCGTTCCCACGTCATCTGTCAAAAAAATATCATGCGCGATTATACTATAGCAAAAAGTGCAAAAGTCTTGCAGGCATTTTGCTTGTTGCAGGCCTTTCATAGACTTGCAAAACTTTTAAGGTTTGCTATATTTCATAACTTATGTATTATCCCGCAATTATGTCCTCTCGATAAAAAAGAATAAGCAAATGCTCTTTGAAACTTTCTTCATGAGAAAGCTAACTAAGAGAAAAATCAGGTGGATTGTGCGGGAGATTGACAAAGGTGA
>Ga0315294_10000165_pt1 | contig 70145 bp, 104 predicted proteins | sample YL17G13_40_MG_FD_203626 | JGI IMG/M metagenome (GOLD analysis project Ga0315294, IMG submission 203626) | Sediment microbial communities from Yellowstone Lake, YNP, Wyoming, USA - YL17G13_40 | ecosystem: Environmental > Aquatic > Freshwater > Lake > Sediment | place: USA: Wyoming | collected... | reverse complement strand
GGAGGCGAATTTTAAAAAAAATGATTGGGCTCTCAAACTGTTCAAGAAGAGGTATGATGAACTCACCCAACAACAGAAGACCTTCGTTGATGAGACTGTAAGAATGATGAAGGAGTCCTTCAAGGAAAAAATGAGTGATGATGAGATGCAAGGATTCATCGATGATGCAGAAGAGCGATTGACGCGCGGCGAAACTGTTGCTATGGTTCTTGCTGCATTTAAGCGTGAAGTGCCACCGGCAGATTTTTCAAGGGTTGCTGAATATGTCAAAGACGTTATCAGAGATTTGAAGGCGCAAGGAGTCAAAATCAAGGAGTCCTTCAGGGAAAAGCTTTCTGGAGAGAAAGATGATCTCTCTCAGAAGATGTTTGGCAAGAAGTACGTCGATCTTTCAGATGACCAGAAGACTAAGGTCAACACGGCATTCGATGACAAGTTTTATGGTGAGTCATTTCGCAATCGGCTTGAATCGCTCTCTGAGTCCTTCAAGGAGTCCTCCGGGACGGACGTGATCGATAGTTGGTATGGGAAAAAGTACGCACTCGGTCTTGATGAGACGAACGACACCGAAGAGGGGACCTATTGGTCGACCTGGGGAGAAGACCTGAGGACCAGAGAAGTAATCAAAGAGCTCGACAGGGATTTCAAAACCAGGTCGTCAGCTCAGGATTTCTTCAATAAGATGAAATCTAAGTACCAGGCACTTGACTCGAAGAAGGAGTCCTTCAAGGAAGGCGAAGGATATGACACCCTTGACGACCTCAAGGGATTTATTCTCGCTCAGCGATGGGATGATGCTATGCAGGCATGGAAGCGACTTGACGGACTCGCGCCGTTGGATGATTCAGACGTCCAATTGTTGATGGATGACTTGAAGAGCGCGATTCTACAGAAGGACTACGCGGGAGCGAAGGATAACGTAGTTCGGTTGATGGGAGAGTTCCCGATGAATGAGTCACTCAAGGAATCGCTCTCGCGAGAAGACATCGAGACTCAGATGGTCAACTCACAGTTCTCAAAGGCCTTGGGCTGGGTCAAGGGCGGAGAGCTTACCGAATTAGGAAAGAAAGTCGCAGACGAAGCGCTCAAGGCTCAGCGGATGCCGAAGGCAGAATCCTTCAAAGAGATAAAAGTCGATGTGCCAGACTTAATTCAAAAAAAGCAACGAGGAATGGCCAGCATTGACTGGACAGATAAGAATGGGAAATTCCATACTAAAAAAGTTCCGGGACCACAAGCGGACGAAGAGGCGGATAAGATTTCTAAGGCTGGAGGAAAGGATGTTAGCGTTTCGTTTGGTGGGCCAGAATCCTTCCGCTGCCGGCTGGAGTCGCTCAAGGAAGCGACTGGGACAGACGATCTTGACGCGATCGCAAGAGCATTCTTCAAGAAGGAATACGGAGAATTGTCAAGAGAAGAACAGCAGAGAGCGCGGATGATCCGCGATGGAGCGAAGATGGGAGAATCTCTCAAAGAGCAGGTCGAGTTCAAGCCTGGCGAGCAGGTCAGCTTCCATGACATGGGGGGCAGCGAACAGAAGGGCAAGATCAAGCGGGTCGTCCAAGGAGGGGAGGCGTACCAGATCGAGCTTCCGAATGTCAAGGCCAAGCTCCAGAACTACCCGAACAAGGAGTCTCTTAAAGAATCCTGGGAAGAGCAGCGAAAGGACGTCTGGATGAACAAGAAGACCATGAAGGCCTTGAATCTCACGACTGACTCATCTGGCAAATGGTGGGCGTCGCTGTGGAACACGGACCGGCTCGGGAATGCTATCCATCCAGCCATTGTCACTCATGAATTCAAGGATAAATCTGAAGCTGAACGGTGGGCGAATGATTACATAGCAACACATCGGGAATCATTCCGTAGCCGGTTGGAGTCTTTCAAGGAACAGGAAGGAGAGACCTATGGGTATTGTTCGCGATGCGGATTCGGCATCGGCTCAGAGGGACACTATCAGGCGTGCGAGTTGAGGACCCCCGGCGCGCGAGCGAGGAATGGAATGCTGTTGAATCCTCCCGAGGCAGGAGAGCAGGAAGAGTCTCTCAAGGAGAGCATCCATCCTGGGATGCGGTTTACGTTCAAGCCGAAGCTAAAGAGCGCGACTGGGATCGTCAAGGACGTCGCCGGGAACGAGATCACAGTCCTCATGGATGGAGCTACAAAAACCATAGTCATCAACAAAAGCGAACTCGAGGATATGGTCGCAACGTGGACGGGGGGAAATTCTATGGAGCACATCGAGGATACCGCAGAGCCGCTCAGGCAGCTCAGGGAGAGGTACGGCAAGAGGGAAGCCTGCAAGTTTAAGGAGGCATCGGTGGGAGAGGTCAAGGCCGAATTGATGTCTAAGTACAATCTGACGAATGAGCAGGCAGATGCGTTGTTTTTTGCTGCTGCTGCTGGCGACAAAGATGCGGCTGAGAAAATCAACAAGGCAGCCAAGAAGATAAAGGATGCAATGGCTCAGGAGTCCTTTAAGGAGAAAGGCGAGCCGAAGGAGAAGCTCTACGAGGTAGAGCAAGAGCGCCACGGCACGTGGAATGTCACCTTCGAGGGAAGCACCCATCTCAACAGCAAGGGCGGATTCAAGACTGAAGATGAAGCGAGTGATTGGGCTGAGTCTCAGCTGTGGTCACTGCTCCTCCAGCGAAGGGCGAAAGCGAAGGAGTCCTTCAAGGAAAAAATGAGTGAGAAAGTAGATAAGCAAAAAGTGACCGTGTTTAAATATAAAGGATATGACGTGAATGTTATTTATGATGTTGAGGATAAGGATTGGGGAAGTCGTATCTTTTGGGATGAAGAGGATGAAGAATGGGGTTCGGAGGACTATGGTCCTTTCCCATCTGAATCTGCCGCAGTCACAGACGCGAAGCGTAAAATTGATAAAAAAACTAAGGAGTCCTTCAAGGAAGTGTATCATCTAGTGAATCCGCGAACCGGCGGGGTTACGACTGTTGAGACCCGGACTGAGGCAGATGAACTTCTTGCGAAGGGATGGAAGTTCCCTGAGTCCTTCAAGGAGGCGAATTTTAAAAAAAATGATTGGGCTCTCAAACTGTTCAAGAAGAGGTATGATGAACTCACCCAACAACAGAAGACCTTCGTTGATGAGACTGTAAGAATGATGAAGGAGTCCTTCAAGGAAGCTGATGATTTCCACCCGACTACATTGGATGGGTTCAAGAAGCTCATCGACCTCACGTTCGAGACGGCTGATGATATTCGAGATGTCGCATTCCAAGTGAAGTCGACGAGATCTCTCATCGACAAGTCAGACTTGACGAGCAGCCAGAAAGGGCAACTCAAGGATGATCTCGACCAGAGATACAAGCAAGCGAAAGAGCCCAAATGGGGCGGAGAGTCCTTCAAGGAAGGGTTATGGTCCGATTGGAAACCCCAGGAAACTGTCGTGGAGATCGGTCAATATCAGAATCCAGCAACTGGCAAGGATGAGTGGGCGTACAATGTATACAGGCCAGCGACCGGCAAGAATATTGAAATTAATTTTTTCAAATCTAAACAAGACGCAGTGGCCGGAGCAAATAGATACATGTCGAGCCATCCCGCCGATTGGAGAAAACTGAGGGAGTCCTTCAAGGAAGCACTCAAGAAAGGAGATAAAGTAAAGTTCGCAGGAGCACCGGAATCGCCAGTGATGACGATTCTTAATTTTGATGACGTTGAGCATCGCACGGCAAAGGTGCAGCATCCCGACGGAAGTGTTGAAGAGGTTCCAACCGAGTATCTCGTGAAGGAGTCCTTCCGCAGCCGCATCGAGAGTCTCCGCGAGTCCTTCAAGGAACAGGATGACCGCCCGCCGAAGGCCGGCTGGGACAAGTGCATGGACTGGGCGAAGTCTGCAGGGTTCGCAAAAGACCCAGCTGCGGTCTGCGGCAGCCTCTACGCGAATCCAGCTACCTGGCCTCACGGTCGTGGAGACACGATGAAAAAGCAGTTCTGGGGATGATCATGGGATTCAGAGAACGATTAGAGAGGCTCAGTGAGAGAGTTCCGCGCTGGCAGGAGCAGATGGTTCGCTACGCGCGGGTGCAGCTCCAGCTCGGAAAGCCGAAATCCCAGATCAAGGAGCTTATCGTCGACCGGTTCAGTGTCGATCCCGACGTCGCGAACGTCGTCATCGCAGCTGCGGAGCAGAAGGAAGAATCCTTCTCAGAGGTCAGCCCTGAGTGGGTCGAGCAGAACTTCAGCAAGGATTTTTTAGATTGGGTCCTCAAGGCAGGGCATAACCTTGAAGCCGAGACAGATGGGGACATGATGCAGCTTTACTCTCAATACAAGCGCGAGAAGGGGATGCCATTGTTCGAAAAAGGAGCTTGCAAGGAGACAATCGCGAAGCGCGGCGACAAGTGGTGCGTCCTGCACGGGCATCCTCAGAAGCCTGGATCTAAGACTGACAAGCCCGCAGGGAGCGTCATCGCCTGCCACGATTCTAAGAAGGACGCGATAGCGCAGCACGTCGCCATCATGATGTCACAGAAGCGCAGAGGAGAGTCGCTCGCAGAGAGCGATGGAGCATTCAAGCAGATCCAAGACAAGCTCAAGCAAGGCGAGACTGAGAAGACAATCTTCTCTTGGCTCGTCAACGAGCGAGGGTTCCCGATCAACGCGGCGCGAGCTCTGATTTCCGAGGCGAAGAGCCGGATGGAGTCGTTCAAAGAAAAACGAGACGTTCCATCGCCTAAAGAACGAAAAGAAAATCCCTACGACTTTCACTGCAAGAAGTGTGGTGCGCTTCTCGGAACTGCTGACCGAAAGTATAAATGTCCTGAATGTGGATTTGTTGATTTTGGGGAGTCGCTCAAGGAGAAGTATGGAAATAAACGGGAATCTTTTACGGAAAATGACAAACCTCCGGTATGTTCCATCTGCAAAAAGAAAATACCAGTACGCCAACTACCAGCGGAGCCAAAGAAAGCCATCTACTATGACGTTAAGGGCATTGGTGAAGTTTGTGAGTCGTGTGCTGACAAGTTGCGTAGGCAGAAGAATCCTCCTTCTATGCAACTCGGTTGGTGGGAACCCGACTATGACCCGAATTGGGGTTTGTTTAAGGACGAATCGCTCAAGGAAGGCGATCCACGACTCTATCGTGGACGGAACAAATGGCAATCGCTTGACGAGTCTGGGAAAGTCAAGTTCCTCCAAGTGATCGGCTACTTCCCGAGCGAGAAGACGAAAGCCTGGGCGAAATTAAGTTGGGAGTCTCTTCCAGCGGACATCCAGAAGGACCTCGACGGCTATCTGAAGCATGGTGCTTTCGACCCAGCGAATGTGACGCTCATCGAGAGCATTGTGACTAAGTGCGAGTCAGCAGTCCCAGACGATTTGGTCGTGAAGGTCGTGAAGTTCCTTGCCATGAACCCAGACCCGACTGACGAGATGGTCCACGAGCTCGCTGATCAGATCGGGATCCCAGTGCCTGACATCGAGGCAGCCATCTACAAGATCGCGAGCAAGTTCATCAAGGGGCTGTTCGGGATCGAGAATCTCAGAGAGCAGAGCCCAGTCGAAGACTATCAGGCGATCGCTCAGCAGCTCTTCAAGAAGAGCCCGAAGGACCTCACTCCAGAGGAGACGAAAAAAGTAGATGAGGAGTTCGAGAAGTCCTACGCGCGAGCGATGTCTCAGAAGTTCACGGAAAGATCAGAGAGCAATGAGTTCTGGTGGACAAACATCCTGTCGATGGAGGAAAAAGAAGAGATGCTCCAGTCAGTCCACGCTGACAAGAGCTTAGCCGCCAGATCATGGTCAGAGGTCCCGAGTGACACTCAGAAGCAATTAGTGGACTACAGCACTCAAGTGATCACAGAGAAGAAGGAGGGCGTCTCAAGCGTCCTCAATCGGATGTGGAGAGCGCTCGCCTACGGCGAGAGCAAGAGGTGAAATCATGGCAGAGAACATGAGGATCTTCACTGAGAAGATCTGGATCCCGTCAGAGAGCCCGTTCCGGTTCGCAGAAGCAATTAACCCGCAGACCGGCTCGAAAAAGTTTATCATGGAGGGACTGCTGCTCCCGTTCGGGAAGATCTCGCGGAACAACGTGCTGTACAATGTTGAGTCGATCAGGGAGAAGCACAAGCAGCTCATCGGACGGCCAGTGATGTACAACCACAAGGTAGATACTGACATGATGCCGAAGGGCCACTTCATCGAGTCGTGGCTTGAGGACGACGGCTGGCACTACAAGGCCGACATCGACCCAAGAGAGGAAGAACTGATCGGCAAGCTCAAGCGCGAGGACCTGCGGCACGTCTCGATCCAGCTCCTCGGCGGCAAGGTCATCGAGCGGCTCGAGGAGTCTACTGGCAGGACGTTCACTGAGGCATGGGTCTCGGACATCATCGAGGGATCCATTGTCCCAGCGCCTGGATTCCTCGATACTACTGCGAAGTTCGCGGAGGCCCTCGGATCCCCGCCAGGGACAAATATCAATCTCGAGCAGATGGATGTGCCGTTCAAGATTGGCGACAAGATCATCGACGCCCAGGGAAGGAGGGGAGACGTGACAGGCTTCTCGGCCAATGCCGCGAAGGTCAAGTGGGAGGACGGCTCTGAGTCCGAGGCTCCGTATGGGGAGCTTCGGCCAGTAGCTGCAGTCGCCGAGTGCAAGGAGGACGTCACAACCACGACTGGGGGAGGCGCGATGGCGCCAACGAAGATCGTCGGCAAGAAGGACACTGAGTCATTCAAGGAGGCGCTCTCGACGCTCAAGCATGGAGATGACCCGGACGACAAATTCGATCCATCTCAGCTTGCTGCGGGAGCCGAGGTTGAGACTGAGCACACAGATGACAAGGACTTAGCGAAGCAGATCGCAAAGGCGCATCTCGCAGAATTCCCTGACTACTACACTCACCTTGCGAAGATGGAGGATGAGCTCAAGGCATCGAAGATCACGAGCGAGATCCCGCCGGCAGAGGCGCTCGCCGAGATGATGAGATTCAGAGAGCAGAAGACAGTCAAGAAGGCTGAGACTAAGCTCGGGGTCTTGAGCATCGAGGAGTATGAGGGCTTCGGGTACATCGTCAAGCTAGGCTCTGCTTTCTGGACGTTCGCCTACCCGACCGCCACTGATGCCGAGACGGTCTACTCGAAGATACTCGAGGACGCCAAGCGGGGCACCGTGAGGTCGCCCTTTTCCTACCATTAAGAATCATTTTTAAATACTAAGAAGCCTAGGACAGGCTATCGGATGGCGGGTGTGACCATGGAACCAAGGGAAATGCTCAAGAATGTCATGGAAGAGAATCGAAAGTTGAGGGAGGATCTGGCGATGGCCAAAAGTCAAAGGGAAAACGTACGTGAGAAAGATGTCCAGGCAGAGCCTGGCGCGAACATCACCCAGGGGACAACGACACCGAATCCCGAGAAAGCATCTCAGGATGACCTCGGGAAGAAGTACCAAGAGGGCGAACTTGAGAATGACAAGCAGACCGAGCCCGCGACGAACATCGCCGCTGGCGGGACTGACTTGAATGCCAAGACCGCATCTCAGGACGACCTCTCGAAGAAGCAGGGAGCCGAGCAGACTGTGCTCGAGCACTTCTGCGAGCAGTATGAGGATGACATGGGCAAGGTCGTCGAGATCCTCGAGAAGCTCTCGAAGAGAGTCGAGGCGCTCGAGGGAGAAAAGGGTCAAGGTACCGCTCCTTTAGTTCCAGAGAAGGACGAGGAGGAGCCGCAACCGCCTCTCACAGAGAAGGCGAAGCTCGTCAACGCATTCACCGAGACGGTGAAGACCGAGAGAGCGGACAAGGAGAACATCGGAAGGGCTCTTAGCAGGGTCCTGTACAGTTAGAACGGAGGGGGACAACTATGGCATACAAAGCGCCGCAGTTCACAAACTACGGCAACCAGTTGACAGAGATGGCTGGAAAGCTGCTCGCTGAGTCATTCGCAGCCAAGCCAGAGACGCGAGTGCTCGCCGAATCGTTCGGCATCACGTTCAAGGAGGACGTGACCACAACGACCGGTAGCGGCGCCTACACCACAATGCTCTCGACCACGCTCTACAGCGCGGCCATCGAGAACATCAAGGACATCATGGAGCTTGTCTTCATGAACAACGATCTCCTGAACAAGGGCGGATTCGGCGCATACCAGATCCCGCGCTTGCTGCCCACGATCGCTTACGAGATCGCAGAAGGCCAGGTCGTGAACTACTTCGACGAGGGTGCTGACTCAATCACAGTCACCTGCCGTCCAGTGGTCGCGGGCACTGCGCTCACATGGCAGATCATGAAGAGGGGCATGACCGACTTCGTGAAGTTCGTCCTGCAGAACGCAGCTGACGCCATCACAAGGAAGCTCGCCACTGACATCGTGAACGGGCTCGCAGCCGGCGCCGGATCTTCACAGGGCGGCGGAACGACCTACGACAACATCATCAACTCGGAGACCAAGGTCAACGCTGCTGTGTACGCGAACGGCGTGCCCTACGGCTTCCTGGCGAACCGCCTGGTGCTTGCGACATCTGAGTCAGGCACGCTCAAGAAGACTGCTGAGTGGAAAGCTCACGTGTACTATGCCAACGCACGGCCTGGTGACGAGTTCGTCATCAACCGCCCCGCGTTGGTATTCGGCAACTTGAAGCTCGTGGAGACGCCGTTCCTCACAGCTGCCAAGTACCTTGTGCTTGACAACAAGAAGGCTGCGATGCTGATCAAGGAGTCAGATCTGCAGACTTACGAGGGCGCGATCCCGGGTCGCCCATACGATCGTGAGGTCGTCGGCCTCATGTCGTACGTGCTGGCCGTGATCTACCCGTACGCCATCTGCAAGGGCACAGCCTGAGCAGACTGAGAGCATCGCTCTCCTCATCGGGTGAACACTCCTCCCGCGAGGGAGGGGGTCATCCAGCAGGAGTAAACCCAAGAAGGAGGAAACGACTATGAAGAGCTACATACTCGGGGCTGTCGTCGGGACTGGCGGCATCCTCGCGAACCAGTACGTCAAGCAGGACGGCTCTGGCGGAGTGGTCGGCAACGACGGCGCAGCGACAGCGATCGGCATGGCGAACGCCACGAAGGTTGCCGGCGAGCTCGTCGGCGTCATCGTGAGCGGCATCGTCAAGTCGCCGCTGACTGACAATGCGACCTACAGCTTCGGCGACAAGCTTGAGCTGAAGGCAGACGGCCAGACGCTGACCGCGCTCGCCGCTGGCACGCTCACCGCGATCGCCATCGAGACCAAGACGACAACTGCGCCGGACAACGGACTGAGAGTGCTCTTGCTCTTCATCTGAGCAGAGCTGACAACGTCTCAAGTTTTTCAGGGGGAGCGATCCCCCTGATTACTTTTTAGTTCAACCGAGAAGGTGAACACAAATGCGCGTAAGGCTTAGCGAGAAGTACAGCAACTGGTATTGGGATTCTGGCAACGGCATCACCCTGCGGAAGGACGACCGCGTGGGAGTCGAGGTATCTCCAGGCAACAAGCTCGTCGAGCTCGCCTTGGACGGCGGGATCCTCGAGGTAGTCACTGACGAGGAGCTCGCGAGGGTGAGTGGCGAGCCGAAGATCATCACCGACGTCCCTGACACTTCTAAGGCGATCAAGGAGATCGTCACTCCTGAGAATACGAAGCAGCTGGAGAAGGTGAAGGATGGAGATCACAGTCAAGGCGGCTGATGTCAAGCGGATCAAGTTCGCGGACTACAAGAAGTACTTCATGGAAGCACTGAGGAGCCCTGACCCTCCATACCACATACTATTCTACCGCAAGTCGCCCGACGGGATCGAGATCTCGTTCAGCTGGGACGGCTTAGTCATCATCACAGGCATCTCGTACGCTGAGATCAAGGAGCTCTACGCTGACGCAGACCTAAGCGATGCTGTCTTGTCTGATAAGGACGACCATCCGATCCTCTTGAAGTTCTACGCCGACTACCTGTTCGACCGAGGGATCCCGGAGGCATAAGATGGCAGCCAATAACCACAATGGCTGGAAGTCCAAGACAGACAAGTGGCAGGGCTATGTGAAGGCGAAGCTCGAGGACATCCACAACGAGCAGATCGAGATAAAGATATCAATGAAAGAGCAGCAGCAATCCACAGTCAAGAAACTTGAAGATTTAGATTCGCGGGTTCACTCGCTTGAGCAGTTCAGGAACAACATCAAGATGGCGGTAGCAACCATCGCGAGCGGGGTGACGATTGTGTTCAACCTCGTGGTGATGTTTCTCAAAGACCTGATAAAGAGCAAGGGTGGTTGAGGATGGCCGGAGTCCTCACCAACCAGCACGGGACCCAATATGTAGACACCGCCCTAAGGCTTGACGGCAAGGTCGGCCTGTGCGTAGATTCTCTTGGCGGCGGCGGTGTTGGCGACGTCGTCAAGATCCGAGACGGCGTGCTGGACGTCAAGGTAAGTGTTGCTCTCGACTCCACTAAGAATGCGATCTTCGTCCAGTCTGAGAGTCTCGCATCTGAGATAACTCTCAACGGCGTCAAGCTCCAGATCGACAAGTTCACGTTCAATGGGGCAAATGATCTCAAGGTGACGCTCGACGGCGAGACGGTCGGAGTCAGCAACTGGCCCGCTGACTTCCCCGACGCTGGCACGCACACGAGGCTTGACGCGCTGAACCTCAAGGACTTCGCAACGCAGACTACGCTCGCGCTTGTTAAGGGAGTGCTCGACACTATCAAGATTGTCCTTGACAATATCTTTGTGCGTCAGGCCAACGGCACGCAGCGCACGAAGCTGACTGACGGCGCGAACGACGTCACTGTCACAAACAACCGCCTGGATGTGAATGCCACGATGAGCGGAGGCGGAGGATTCTTCCAGCTGCCGCCGCGCTCGTTCCAGCAGACGTACACGGGTCAGCAGACCAATACAAACCTGATAACTCCAGCTACAGGGAAGAGGATACACGCATATGGCGTGTTGATAGATTCCAACACAGTGGCGGTCATCTCAGTGAAGGCCAACTTCGTGAGTGGCGCAGGGGTGCTCATCTGGCAGTGCTTTATGGAGAAGCAGAAGGGGCCATCGAACTGGATGCCTATAAACAAATTGGGCGGAGTCAACGAGAGCGTGGTGCTGAACACTACAGGCATTTCCAACTCGACGTCAGTGTTCGTCTCGATAGCTTATGATGAGGTCTGACGATGGTGAAAGTGCAAGACAAGCTGGACTCGATAAAGCTGCTCACAGGGTACGTCGACAAGTCGCTGCGCATCATAGAGCACCAGTACGACTTCGTCATCTACGAGTACATCATCTGCACAGGGACAGCAGGAAGTTCCAAGAAGGTGATATATGGGTTCACGCACGACGACGAGAAGGACATCGAAGACCAGGAGGTCACGTCCGAGTCGTGCTTCTGCGAAACGGCTACAGCCGTGTCGTTCCCGCCTGAGATGGTCGTGATGAACTCGTTGCGGACATACCCCCTTGAGCGCATCGAAGTCCGGTGGACGACTGAAACCGATTTCAACAAGGGCACGTTCTCAGACACGCAGGTCATATCGGAATCCGGCGGTGCGGTCACGCTCAAGGGCGGCTCAACAACTGCTTATGCCTGCTGGCACCTCAACGAAGCAAGCGGCACGAACGCCCCAGACGCGACTGGCAACAACCGGAACGGCACGACTGTCAACTTGCCGCTATGGGTGCCTGGCCGATTCTACAACTGCTTGCAGTTTGATGGCGTCAATATGTACGTCAACTGCGGCGACATCGCGAACTGGGAGCGCACGAGCAAGTTCTCCGTCGAATGCTGGTTCAAGACAAATTCGACTGCGACGATGGCACTCATCGCCAGGAGATCCCACATCGGGCTCGCATACGCCGGATGGGAGCTCAATATGAACAATGGTAAAGTCCAGATGATTCTCAGCGCGAATGTCACGAATGGCTACTACATCGCCAAGACGACAGACTTGCAGTTCAACGACAGCAACTGGCATCACGTCATCGCAACGTACAACGGCAACTGTGCGCTTTCAGGGCTGAAAGTCTACATCGACGGAGCACTCGCTTCAACGACAACAAGCGGAACGGTTCTGAGTTACAGCATCCTCTTCGCAGGGAATTGCCTTATAGGGATGCGGAACGCAGCGACCGCGCCCTACAGTGGCCTCATCGACGAGGCAATCCTCTACGACAAGGAATTGTCGGAGGCGCAGGTCTTGCAGCGCTACACGGGGGGCGAGTGGGGCGCGGATTACCCGACGTCCGGAATGTACACGAGCAACTCTTATGACAGCTCCTATCCGAACAACGACTGGGACAAAATTTATTTCAACCAGAGCCTGCCTGTTGGCACGACCTCGACGTACAAGGTGCGGACAAGTGTGGATGGAATCACGTGGTCTGACTGGAGCGCGGCCCTGGCCAACGGCGAGGCGATAACGCTGAACGGCAGGTACATCCAGTGGAAGGCCGACCTCACGACAACTGATGTGGCAACAACGCCGAAGCTCTACGACCTCAGCCTGACGTACTATGCGAATCCGAGCAACATGGTGACACCCTGATGGCAATCAAACCAGAACATTTAAAAAGTGGAAGTGTTAAAGAAGAGCATAGGAGCAAATACAGCATCCGGGAGATAGAGGATTTACGGCTGGAGAATCTGACTGAGAAGCAGATCCTCATCGAAATTCTAAAAGAGTTGAAGAGGTCAAGACGATGAAAGTCATTAAGTACCCGAACCCGAACCTCGCGGATCTTGAGGTCACGCAACTGGCATCTGATCATGCCGCATTAGTCACTACTTTGACCGTCATCAATACGACAGAATTCGCAGTGAATGATTACATCATCATCGAGTCGGTCGGAAATGAGCGATGCGAGATGCGGCAAGTTTTGACTATCCCGACGATCTCCACCATGACAGTTGCCGCGACATCATTTGCCCATGGGAAGCTCGCACCGGTACGGAAAAGCTTGTTCAACAAGATTCGGCTTTACCGCTCAGCGGACAACATCACCTATGCTCTGATCGATACGAGGGACGTCGACTGGCAGGACATGCACAACCAGGCAGTCTTTGTCGACCCGACTGGGAGCGATTCTTACTGGTACAAAGTAGAATACTACAACACGACGAGCACATTGAGCCAGTTCAGCTCGCCGATCAAGGTCCCGACGATCTATGGCTACTTGACTGTCGAGCAGTTCAAGAACTTGACGAAGATCGAGGGCGAGGACGAGTTCATCGCGCAAGCTTTAGATTGCGGCGCGAAGCAGATCCGGATCAAGCTCTACGCTCCAGGGAAGTTCGTCACGACCGCGAGGGGATTGACTCAGGAGATCAACACTGAGAACCTCGAATTCGCCGACGCGAACCTCGACGGCAAGATCAATAAGGAGGACTTTGTGGTCTACGAGCAAGCGCCAGATGGCACCAGGACGTATGTCTCGAGCGACATCACTGGGATTGACATCGACCGGAGGATCTTGACATTCGGCTCAGAGCACCCGACTGGGAGCAAGAGCTTAGCCGTGGAATACTTCGGCACTCAGCGGCAGCTGGAGGACTACGCAGCAATTGTTGAGCGGTTGAATACTCTCTATGCCGTGAACTACATCTTCCAGAACATCCCGTTCAGGCGGATGCAGCGCGGGATAAGCAATTGGAGCATCAACAGCGTCACTGTCACATTAGATCTCACCGGCCTGAAAGGGATCGTCGACGCGAACAAGAAGGAGATCAACGCGCTGATCCAGAACTGGCAGTGCGTCTTCACGCGCGGGACGACTGGAAGAGCGCCGACGATCAAGCGATACACATTCATCAAGAGCACGCTCCAGACAGTCCCAGACACGCCGTGAGGCATCGAGATGGCAGATGAGTACTACGCTTCAGATGCGGACCTTGACATCGCTCAGGTCAGAGAAGATTTCGAGTTCATCTGGAAGAAGAACATCATCGAGGTAGAGCTGATCCGGCAGGAGAACCCAGACGCTGGAAACTACTTCAAGGAATCTGAGTCGTCGAGCACGATCCGACGGAAGGTATGGTTGAACGTCCAGGGCGTGAGCACTGACGCCTACAAGCGCATGGAGGCTGGCATCATCACGCCTGACACGAAGCTCAGCGCATTCGCGAAGTCAAGCGAGGACATCCGAGGCCTTGACATCATCAAGATCGGAAATTATGTGTACCGCGTCACTGGGTTGAACAAGAGCGCCTACGCGGGCGAGGTGGCGTTCATCAACTTCGACTTGACGAGGATCGACCAGGAGGCATGAGATGCCTGAGGTCTTGTTCCCGAAGCGGTTCATCGACTTCGACAAGCTGGACAAGGAGATCCTCAAGGCCTTGGAGAAAGTCTACGTCGCGGAGCTCATCAAGCGGACGCCGAAGCTCACTGGATTCACTGCGTCCCAGTGGGAGTCGTTCTCGCTCGGCGACTTCTCGTACGCGATCACCAACCCGAAGGGAGACGTCATCGCGTTCTTGGAGGAGGGGACAAAAGCTCACGTCATCAGGCCGAAGTCGAAGAAGATGCTCAAGTTCCCGCTGAAGGACTCCGAGGGGAATTGGGTGGCGCCCACCTTGAGGACATCGAAAGATCAGCGGATCTTCAGAGAGCACGGCCAGATCTGGTATTACAATAAGCTTGGGATGCCGGTCTTAGGGTACTCTAAGGAGGGCTCAAGGTACTTCTGCTTCGCCCGGAAGGTGAACCACCCTGGCTTCAAGGGCATCCACTTCATCTTCGACATCCTCCAGGACAAGGGACTCGAGGAGAAGTTCAAGTCGGCGATCGAGTCAGCGCTCGCCAGAGCATAATCATATTTAAATAGTCCTCTTGCCGTAGGATGTCTGGGATCTGGCATGCCGGGTCTGATTGCCACGCAGCTCCAGTGAATCCAGCATGCCACCCACCTTCGAAATGACTCGGAGGTCGAACCCGGCTGACCGGGAGAGCGAGAATGGCAGAAGTATTCAAGGGACGGAATCACGCGAGCTTCGCCCCGATGCAGGCGCTGTACAATCTGATCTCTCAGAAGGTCGCAGACATCAATCCTGTCCGCGCTGCTAAGCCGACCGCCCGCGAGCGGCAGTGGATCTACCCGAGCACTCCAGAGGCGAACGACGAAAGCTATCCGAGGGTGGCGATCCTTTGCGGCGCAGCATCTTACTCTGATTATGGTCCTGGGAACTTCGTCCGGAACGAGAAGATCGCTGGGAACGTCGTCCGCATCATCTACGGAAGGGTCATCACGCTTCCAGTCACAGTCACAGTCTTCACAAAGCGGAACCAGTCTCACGTCGTCACGCTCTACGACGGATCGACTGTCGCGATGCAGAACACGAAGCAGACTGACTTCATGGGCGACAAGGTCGCGAAGCTGCTCGAGACTTACCGCTCAGCATACTTCATCGTGAGCAATATGGACATCAGGGTGAATTCAGTCTCGCAGGCCTACGAGGACAACAACTTCTTGCATGCGAAGACGATCTCGGCGACGATCACAATGTTCGACGAGTGGGAGATGGACCTCACTGACCCGGCGAGCACTGTCGAGAACATCGCGAACATCAACCTGAATGTGACGGTGGCATAGATGGGAAAGAAAAAGAAGACAAGCATTGAAGATCCTCAGATCACGCGCGAAGCGAGGAGGATGCGTCCTACCGAGTGGGCACAAGAGAGGGGATTGGACCCCGATCTGTTTGCCTGGTGGGACAAGGAGACAATGAATGAATCTGAGTTCGAAGAGCTCAAGAAACAACGAGGTGCATAACGTGGGATACCTACCAAAGATCGAGATCGCCACGCAGGAGAACATAACGCTCACCACGCCGGGAGCGCCTGCGATCTTGGCGGTCGTCGGGACCGCCAAGTGGGGCGACATGAACACTGTGCAGAGCTTCAGCTCGTACGCGACGCTCCTGCAGTACTTCAAGGCCGACAAGTCGGGATTGACGCTGGCGAAGGCGACTGACCTAGCGTACATGAACGGCGCGTCGACTGTGAAGTGCGTCCGGATCGGCGCAGCTGGCGCAGCCAAGTCTGTCAAGAGCTTCGCTGGCGCTGGAGCCGTGCCTGACGTCATCACTGTCAGCGCGAAGTACAAGGGGACGTACGGCGACAACGTCGCAGTCACGATCCTGACGAAGGGATCTGGCCGGACGATGACCGTCACCGACGGAAAGACGACTGAGTACTTCACGAACAACAACAATGCGAACGGCTACGCATCGAACGCTGAGATCGCAGCTGCAGTGAACTTGAACTCAAGCTTAGCGACGATCGCAGTCAACAACGCAGCGCTCGTGACCGCAGTGACATTGACGTACTTGACTGGCGGGAATGACGGCGTCTCAGGACTCGCGTTCTCTGACGTGACGACAGCGTTCGACAACGTGCTCAAGCTCGAGGACTTCGACATCTTGCTCTTGCCAGAGTGGACGTCGGATGCAGACCATGCGACGATGGTCGCGAAGCTCGACGCTCGCGCAGCGACTGACAAGAAGTTCGCCATCTTCATGGCTGGACCAGCCGTGAACGAGTCGATCGCGACACAGAAGGCGAGGACGTCGGTCGGATCAAGATTGGCATTGTGCTCGCCGAACGCCATGTACAAGCCGAGCTATGCGACGGTCGCAATCCAGTTCGACGGCACATACCTTGCTGCCGCGGTGGCAGGCCAGATCGCACGGCGAGATGTGGAGTCAGCAGTCACCCGCAAGAGCCTGACCGTGGCTGGGATTATGGCTGACTCGACCGTGTCGAAGAAGTACTACACCAACGACGAGATGGAGGAGCTCCTTGGGGTAGGGATCATCCCAGTGAGCCTCATCAACGGCGAGATCAAGGTGGCGAGGGGCGTCACGCGCGTCAGCGACCTTAGTTCGGTGTTCTATGAGCTGAACATCCAGCGGATCGTCGACTACGTCAAAGCCCAAGTCAACGTGAAGCTCGACCCATTCCTGGGCGAGGCGAACCTCGACCGGGTCTTGAACCGAATGGCCAGAGTAGTTGATGGCGTACTGCAGCAGGACGTCTTAGATGAGGTCCTGGCAGCCTACAATCCGACTGAGGTCGTCCTTGGAGTATCGCCTGACACCGTCAACGTGAACATGAGCGTCCAGCCCACGTTCGCGATAAATTTTATAAACGTGACGCTTGCGATCACGAGGATATAAGGAGGTGATGGAAGATGAATCAAAGGATTTCACTGCGGGACGTTGAGATAGCGCTCAACGAGAAGATTGTCGGCGGGTGCGAGAGCGCATCGGTCAGCATAAAGCGCACGAATGTCGTAGCTCATGAGGGAGCGTCGTACATGCCAGTCGAGATCGTCGGCGGAGCATTTGACATCAGCGGAGAGATCAGCCGAGCTTTCCTCGACGTGGACCTCCTGAACGACATCATGCCGAAGCAGGCAGTTCCGCCGAGCTTCACGCTCACTGGGACGATCACGTCCGGCAAGACTCCTGGCCGCAAGATCACGATCTTCGGCGCGGTGTTCGACTCGGTGGACATCGAAGGACTCGGGCTCACTGACTACGCGAAGAACAAGCTGCCGTTCAAGGCGCTTGACTGGAAGTTCGCAAAGTAAGCGGAGATGTTTTTGTTTTTCATTCGATTGAGGTGACTTGACGTGCGCCAGATCACGGACGTGAAGCGGAACAAGCGGACATACGACCTGCCGCTGCCAGAGCTCAAGAAGGGCGACTGGCTCAAGCTGATCACTGAGGGAGCGCTCGTCGAGCTCTCATACAAGAACGGATACCTCACCATCAATGAGTGCTTCATCAAGAAGCAGGGCGAGAAGCCCTTGGAGGGAACAGAGAATGGAACCAGACCAAGAGACAAGTGAGATAGAGGAGACCAACGACATCGGACCCAAGGACGAGATCCCAGTGTTCTTGACTAAGCTCGAGAACGGGAACCTCGTCTGCCACACAGGACAAGGCGACTTCGAGTTCACCGACGTCCCGTACGAGAAGGTCTTGGCGGCGAAGCGGCGAGCGACTCACGGCCGGAACAGCCAGAGCGAGCGGCTCGATTTGGACACCTTCAGCCTCATGCTCATATCAGAGAGCATGGTGAGCGCGAAGATGCCAGACGGTTCGACGAGAGGGAGCTTTGGCGAGCTCGAGATCAAGAAGTTGAAGACATCGACCGTGTTGAAGCTCAGCGCGACAGTCAACTACATGTACGACATAAAAAGTTTTTTGTCGATGTAGGGGAGGCGATCAGAGAAGAGCGGTTCATCGACGAGTATCTCGATGACACCGAAGAGTGGCTTTTGGCGGCAGTGGCGCTCAGGTGGAATCTCCCCATCCACGAGGTCGCTCAGTGGCCGTTCAGCGAGGTGCTCAGGCACTTCAAGGCATTAAAGTTCGAGACGGAAAAAGCTCGTCAAGAGATGGAGGAAGAGCGTGGAGACTAAACTAACCTTCAACACGAACTTGAAGGAGGTCAAGGCCGAGCAAGAAGGGATCCTATCGCAGCAGAAAGCGCTCTACAACTCAATGGTCTACTATGAGGGCGCTGCGAATTCAGTGCTTGGCGACATCCTCCAGCAGCGCAGGGCTTGGGAGATCGTCGAGGGGGCGCAAAGCCTCTCGCGAGACCAGCTCGGCGCGATCGGCGACCAGATGGAAGACCTGGCGGCGAAGTCGAAGAAAGTCAGAGAGCCGTTCGAGCTCATGATGGGCGCCATCCTGCCAGGGTTCAACCGAGTGATCACTCCAATGGTCAACCGATTTGAAAGCATCGGGGTCGCTATGCGGAAGGTCGCAGCAGAGCCTGGCGGGTTTATGGGAGGATTCACTGACTACATTAGCAGCTTTTCACACAGTGTTGAGGGCGTGACCAAGGGGATCCAAACCATCTTTGGTGGTGGGATGCAGGGGATGGTCTCTCAGATGGGGGTAGGTATCAAGGCATTGACTGCGGGATTCTCAGGCCTTTTCGCGACGCTCCTTCCGCTTCTGCCGTTCATCTTGGGGATCATCGCGGTGGTCTTCGTCCTACAGCGGATGTGGATCAATAATGTCGGCGGGATGCAGACCAAGTGGTTCCAATTCACGGCGAGCATCCGGGACACGTGGTACAAGTTCGTCGCGCAGTTCGACTCGGCTATCCGGACGATGGGGCCGCTGATCAGCGCAGTCTTGACTCCAGTGTTCTTGATCCTCAGCCACGTCGTCAAGAGCGTCGGGCTGGCGCTCCGCATCGTGATGGAGATCGCGAAGCCTGGGATCGAGATGATCGCGGAGTTCGGCAAGGCGCTCACTGAGCCGTTCAAGGCGGTCGGCATCGGCGGAAAGGACGCATCGAATGCGTTGGACATGATCTTGAAGGCCGTCGAGAAGCTCATCCCAGCGCTCGTGTTTCTTGTCAAGATCGTGTCGGCTCCTCTTAAGCTCGCGTTCATGGTGTTGGCTGAGATCCTGAAACCGATACTCTACGGCATCGCCAAGATCATCGAGCTTGCCGACCGGCTCTCAAGAGCTGGCGGGCTCTTAGGAGGAGTCTTCAAGGGCAAGTCAGAGGAGGAAGAGAAGGAGGTCAAGCGGATCAAGTCAGAGCCGACAAGCATGTCTCAGATCGCGAACAACCAGAGGTCGTATAGCACGAACGCGAACGTCTCAGTCTACTCAGCTGGGCCGATCACTGAGGGCAGCGCGCCCGGGATCGGGAACATCATCGCTGGCAGGATCATCAGCGACTCGCGCGCGATTGGAGGGTAAGATGGCGAACGAACAAACTGTCTTGTCGACTGCCTCGAACTATATCATCATCGCCGATGGCCAGCAGTATCCGCTCAGGGTGGTGGAAACTCAGACCTTCGGCGGGGCGCAGAATATCATCGAGTACGAGGCGCCGGGCACGAACGGCGGAGTCGTCGTCGTGACTGGTAGGTCGTCGAATACTATCACGCTGACTGGGAAGCTCCTGCCAATGCGCACGCGGCAGATCGAGATGAGCGGCAGGCTCGTTGAAGTCTCAGCATTAGAAGATCCGCTCTTGAACCTCAATGAGCAGAAAAACATTTTTGCGCAGCTCAAGAACTCTGGAAGGCCGATCACGCTTGTCACTCCCGTCGGGAACGATGACACCGGGCAGTACATCATCGAGAACTTTAGCGGGACAGTCGAGGCTGGGATCAGGACGTACTTGACCTTCGTGATGCTGCTGAAGGAGTACCGGCAGGCGAACCTCAAACGGACTGCGGTAAATTTGATCTCATTCGCTCCAGCAGAAGAATTTAAAAAATTACTGCAGTTGAGGACGATATGACATTCATAAAAGTGCTTTTGGAGATCGGGTCAGGAGACAACTCCATCGCGACGGAGATAGTCGACAGCATGTCTGGCGAGTTCGACATGGACGCGCTCTGCGGCACGTTGAGCTTCTCGTTGCCGTACTACATCAACTATCCAGGCTCCGTCGAGCGCCAGCATCCAGTGAATGAGATCGGATTAGATACGAACCGGCTCAAGAAGTTCGACACCGTGAAGCTCTACTTCTGCGAGGCTGAGAGCGACCCAGGCGAGGTGATCCAGGGGACGCGGAACTTCAGCGTCGAGTACTCAGATGGGACGTTCACTGACATCGTCGAGAACACATACTTCGCTGGGAGCCAAGAGATGTCGCTGATCTTCGACGGCTACATCGAGAAGATCACGCTCGAGCGGATGAAGGGGAGCATCCCATACACCATCACCGCGCATGGCACCATCGGGCTGTCGAACTACCGGAATCTCGAGTACGCGCACAAGTCTGGGAACGCTTACGAGCTGTTCCAGACTCTCTTGCAGATCGCAGGTCTCCAGAAAGGCCAGTTCAACGTCTCGCCAGTCGAGCGAGACCTGATTCCAGCATGGAAGCTGCGGTTCATTGACCTCGACGCGAAGAACCGAGTCCTGATCACTGACGGCGGCACTGCGCTGAAGGACGTCCTCGAGAAGTTCAGGAAGAAGTATGCGCTGATCGTCCACCAGTCTGGCGACGGCTACTTGAATGTCATGACGCCGTTCTACTTGCTCAACGCGCAGAGCGATGGGATCCTCTCAGTGAACTCATGGCGGTTCGACGTCAACGAGGGGAACACGACGATCATCCAGTATGGCGACTTGACTGCGCAGTACAATGCAGTCGTAGTCCTCGGCGCGCCGCCGAGCTACGGCGTCGCGGTCGACCCGATCGCAGTGCAGAACAACGGAGGGCACATCAACTATCAGATCCTTGAGAACCGGAAGGCGAAGGGAGATGAGGAGTGCCAGAAGATCGCGAGGTCGGAGTATCTCAAGCTCGCGCAGAACTACTCGCTGACCATCAAGACGAAATTCCATCCTGACTTCATGGTCGGCCAGCCATTCACGCTGAACGACAACGACCGGTTCACCGGAAACGAGGTCTTCTTGATCAAGAGATTGACTTGGACGATCGCGAAGAATGATGTCTCAGCGGCAATCACTGGCATCACTCAGGGGAGCACATTCGTCCCAGCGAATCTCCAGCTGAGCGACACTGGGATCTTGGACGTCGACACGCTGCAGCTGAGGGACAAGGAATTAGACATCCGCCAGTGGAGGGGTCTCTGATGTTCGCTGAGCCGAAGAATATGGTGAAGGTGATCAAAGATCTCATCAGCAAGCAGATCGAGGAGAAGAAATTAGGCGTCTCCATCTGGCAAGTCACTGACGTCAAGTCGCGCGGGAATGACGGCTACATCACAGACTTCAAGTGCAACATCAAGCACATGAACTTCAAGCTGACGTACGACGACGTCCCGATGGCCGGGATCGGATTAGGCCATGGGAAGGGGATCATCAAGTATCCCTCAGTCGGCGACTTCGTCCTGGTGGCATTCATCGACGAGGAGCCGATGATCTTGGGCGCTCTCTTCGACTACTTCACCACGAGCCCAGACTCAGTCCCAGTCATCAAGCTCGACGAGCTCATCATCGTGGCGAGAGAGAAGGGATCGCTGATCCTCATGAAGGACAACAACGACGTCATCATCTGGATCGCGGACGCGAGCGGCGACCTCAACAATGGAGCGAGGATCAAGCTCAGCTCAGACGGGGGTTTCAAGCTCTTTAACGCCGCGAATTTCGGGATCGAGTGCGACTCAGCTGGGAATTTGGTGCTCCGGGGCGTCGCCATCGATCACCGGAACGTCCCGGGGGTGTTCTGATGGCCAAAGCAGCTTGCGCAGATGGTTCCTCAGTCCACACTGGGACCACAGTCGTCGGCCCTGTAGAAGGATCAGTCCTGCCTGGCTCGAATGGCTTCTGCTTCATCCTGGGAGCCCAGATCATGGTCCAGGACGGCACTATGGAGATCCCGAACCATCAGTACCAAGTCACGCCGCCGCTGTTCCACTCTCACTCGTTCAGCCCGACTGTTTTCCAGCAGTCATTTGTCACTGTCCAGGGATTAAAGATGTGCTTGGTTGGCGACTCACATTCAGCTGACCCGACTGAGGTCGACTCAGCTGGGTCGAACGGCTTCGTGGAGGTGACATTGTGATTTCAAAGGAGCAAGCAGAGCTTTTCCCAGAAGAACATCTCGGCAGAGACCTATTCTTGAACTCAGACTCAGACTTAGAGATCGGTTCGACCCAAGACTTCAAGACGATGAGATACTACGACGACCTCAAGCAGGCGATCATCAATCGGCTCCGCACCGCGATCGGTGAGCTGTCATTGCACCCATATTACGGCTGCCGGCTCAATGAGCTGGTCGGGACAAATGCGAACAGCCTCACGCTCTCGATCGCTGAGATGAACGTCCGAGAGGCGCTGCTCCAGGAGCCGAGGATCAATGAGATCACGAGGATCCGGCCGAACTTCAGGGCGCTGAGCAGCAAGCAGATCATCGACATCGACATCATCGTGCTGCCGATCAATAGTTTGGAGCCGCTGAATTTGATTTATGCGCTATGGATCTGAGGTGAAAAGAAAAATGGGAGTGTTCACGGAAAAAACGCAGGAAGAGATCGTCAACGGGATCCTCATCGAGATCGTCGTCAACGTAGATGAGGTCACTGACGTGAATGTCGGGTCAGTGCTCCGCTCGTTCGTCGAAGCGATCAGCGCCGAGCTCTACGACCTCTACATCCAGCTCGACAACGTCTACCAGGGGACTCGGATCGACTATTCGACCGGCATCGACCTCGACAATCTCGGAGAGCTGGTCGGGGTTGTGCGGAAGCAGGGGACGAAGTCTGAGGGGAACGTGAGCTTCATCCGGCGGACTCCAGCACTTGGCGACTTCACCATCCCAGCTGGGACCATCGTCAGCACTCAGCCGAACACCGCTGAAGAGCAATTGAGATTCGTGGTGAGCGCGAATACGACGTTCTCAGCAACGATTGCCGGCGAGTCCAACAAGTTCGTGAACGGCATCTATGACTACGCTCTCGATGAGCGGTTCATCTCGAGCATCTCGAGCCTCACTGGGACCGCCGGCGGCGGAGGGTTCACGTTCACTGAGGGAGTCGACTTCCAAGTCATCCGGAATGTTTCAAATGTTGTCATCGACGTCAACACAATTGTTGAGTGCGACGCGTGTGATGCGACGACGGATTGGAATTCGGGCGCAGGAGCGACTGCCATCGCGCTCGACAACGCTGATTTCAAGCAGGGCACTGGATCGCTCAAGCTCGGGAAGTCGACCGCTGGCGCAGCGACAGTCTACTATGACAAGACCCTCGGCTCAGTGAAGGATGCGACCGGCCGGGACGGATTCTTGTGGATCTACGTCAATGGCGCTGGCACACTCGCGAAGATAAATTACTTGACGATAGCGTTCGGATCTGGCGGGAGCAGCGCGAACTCATTCTCCTACAAGCTCTACCAGAGAGATCTCGCAATCGGCTGGAATCCGCTGAAGATCCCATTCAACGCAGCTGAGACGATCACGCAGGGATTCCCGAACCATCAGGCGATGAACTATCTCAGGTTCACCATCACGACAAATTTAGCAACCGACACAATGGCGTCTGGTGACTTGAAGATGGACTACTGGATAGTCTCTGAGTCTCAAGACTACGTCGGCGACGCCGTGCAGTTCATCCAGACTGGGACGCTGCCAGACACTGGGACGAACTTCTTAACGAGCTATGTCCCGCTGAGCAAGGAGGCATTGTGCGATTCAGAGGCTGTCGGGACGAAGTACAACGTCAACCGGATGAAGATCCTCTACAAGGTATCGTTCATCGTGAATGTCGACTCAGTGATGAACTATGTCTCGCAATCTGGCGGCACGGATGTCGAGGCAGATGATGACCTCAGGGAGAGAATCAAGAATGCTGTCCACTTGGCATCAAAGGCTACAGCAGAAGCATTGAGGCAGAACATCTTGGCGATCGAGGGCATCATTTCAGTCGTGGTTGATGATATGCCGTCCAAGACGAAATCAAATGAAGCGCACACCCACATCAGCTTTGCTGCGACGCCGAGCCAAGCACTGGACTTCGAGGTCGCGCAGGACGATCCCGACTTCGAGATCACGGGAACTCGTGGAGGCGCCCCAGTCACATTCGTCAAGAATACTGACTATTATATCTCTGACTCAGAGGTGTTCTGGGTCGATGACGCGAAAAACCCAGACAACAGCACAATCTTCTACACTGACTACAATTACCGGTGGCTCGGGCACGTCGAGATCTTTGTCATCGGGTCGACGATCCCGCTCCCGCCAGCGATCGGGGTATTGGTCACTGCCGCGATCGATGACACTCGGTCGGCAGGGATCGACGCTACCTGGGCAGAGCCGACGGTCGTCCCAGTCAATGTCGACGTCGACATCGCGGTCGACGTGGTTGGAGGGCACACATTCACAACCGTCAGTGCCGCAGTTAAGTCGGTCATCGAGGACTTCCTGAACGCGAAGGACATCGGATCTGATGTCTACCTCGCCGAGATCATTGACCAGGTGATGGAGACGCCTGGAGTGATCAATGTGGTCGTGAACGTCCCAGCAGCTGACGTCTTGATCTCAAGCGGAGAGGTCGCGCGTGCCGGGACGGTGACGGTGGGATCGCTCTGATGAAAGAATCGCATTTAAATACGGGAAAAGCGGAGATAGGGCTTGAGGACAATGGGAGCTGAGCGAGTCGACTCGATACTTGAGAACCTGCCTCACTGGTGGGCGAAGAGCCCCGAGAGCAGGACGTACAAGATCCTCCTGTCATTGGTGAGCGAGCTCGATGGCCTCTCGGACGAGACTGCGCGGCTTCATCTTGAGGTCTTTGTCAACGCTGCGACTGGAATATATCTTGATGACTTGGGCAAGATCTTCAAGCTCACAAGGTTGCCGAGCGAGACAGATGATTCATTCAGGCAGCGGATCAAGGCATTCGTGCCGAGCTTCCAGGGAGGCGGCACTCTCTACGCGATCAAGAGGGCGATCTCAGACATCATGGAGATCCCGGTCGGCGACATCGCGATCAATGAGTTTGAGCCGATGAAGCTCAGGATCTCAGTGCCGATCTTGACGCCAGAGCAGATGCTGCGGATCCCCGCGACGAAGAGCACCGTCCTTGACGTGAAGGCAGCTGGGATCTTTCCGTTCTATGAATGGCTGCTAAGCGGAGAACTCCTGACTGAAGATATGGCGGTGTCTGACGTTGCAGAAGCGAAGCATCTCACTGAACTGCCTTGGTTCATCTGGGAGTCGAGTCTGATTGACGGGGGGAAGTTGCTATGGTGAATGGCTCTGAGCGCATCAAAGTGACCGGGATGGTCGAAATCTACAACTTAAGGACAGGGGAACTTATGTACGTATCGAGGAATCTCATCGTCAATTCCGGGCTTTCGATGATTACGGACAGGCTGAAAGCGGGCACTCCTAATCCTGTGTCGCACATCGCCGTCGGGACTGACGGGACTGCTGCTGCGCTGACTCAGACTACGCTCGGTTCGGAACTCGCTCGGAAAGTCTGCTCAGACATCAGCACAGCCATCGGCATACTTACCGCGGAGACCATCTTTATCGATTCTGAAGCGATAGGCCACTGGCGCGAGTGCGGAATCTTCAACAGCGCATCGAGCGGAACGATGCTCAACCGAGTAGTGATTGACTTTGACAAGACAACGATCGACGGGGCGAGAGTGAAATTCACGATTGCATTTGCGAATGTGTGAGGGATGAAAAATGGTATTGACTTTTAATCCGAGTGAAAGAGCATACGTCAGCGATTTAAACAACTTAGCTCTTCTGATGAAGAACGCTGTGAGGAGTGGATGTTTAGTCACTGAAGATGCCCCACTCGGAATGAGTGTGAAGGTTGCCACAGGAACGGTGTTCTTCGGAATCTCAAACATCAATGTCGTGCCGCAGACTGTCTCGATAGCTGCCGCGCACCCTTCGTTTGACAGGATTGACCTGATAGTCGTGAATAGCGCGGGAACCGCAAGCGCGATAACTGGAACCGCATCAACAGAACCGCACACTCCAACCTACAATCCTCTCATCTACGTCGTCTTAGCAAGAGTCTATATTCAGGATTCAGTGACGCAGATTGTCAACGCGGACATCACTGACTTGAGAGTTCTCAATGAGTTCGGCTACGGCGCAGCGGGAGTCGCGACCTATCTCCACAACCAATCAGGCGCGAGCGCGACTTGGAGCGTTGCACACAACTTGGGCGACTTGCAGCCGGGTGTCCTGTGCTTTGATTCGGGCGGGAATCCGATAGAGCCTGAGAGCATCACAGTCAGCGATAGCAACAATCTCATCGTCACCTTCGGTTCTGCTATCACAGGCAAGGCGAAGATACTGGGCGGTCAGGCATCTCCTGGCGGCGGAGGCGGTGAAGCCAATACTGCCTCAAACCTCGGAGTCACCACTTACGGGGTATACAAGCAGAAGATAGGCGTTGATTTGCAGTTCAAGAGCCTCACCGCGAGCAGCAGCAAGATTACTCTGACCGCGAATGCGAATGATGTCGGAATAAACATCGCAGAGGGCAACATCGTCCATCAGAACCTCTCCGGCGCAGGAACGAATGCTCACAGCACGATAGATTCTCACATCGCCAGCACGTCAAACCCGCACTCAGTCACCGCTACTCAGGTGGGGAAAGACACCGCCCAGTGGAACGCGAACAAACTTCAGGGCAGGAATGTCTCGGCTGCCGCGCCTGCGAACACGAATGTCCTCACTTGGAACGATGGCGCGAGCCAATGGGAGCCGCAAGCGGGCGGAGGCGGGGGCGGCGGATACTACTGTCACATCCAAGCTGCACCGAGTTCAACGTGGAATGTGAATCACGCGCTGAACCAGAAGTATGCTATCGTGCAGGTGTATGATGGCACTGACAACATGGTGATTCCAGCGACAGTCGTGCTGGTCGATGCAAACAATCTGACAATCACATTTGGAAGCCCGCTCGCGGGAAGAGCAGTCGTGTTGATATGAGGTGACTAAAGATGAAGCTATACGGACAGGTTGAACTCAAGATTGACGGGACGAACACTCTCACATTCACTCCCGGGGTGCTTGACTACTCAAACGCAGCGGGAGATGTCACACTCAAGATACCAGTGACAAAGGCGTTCAAAGTGAACGACGGCACGAACGACCTGCTCGGCGTGAGCGATGGCTTTCTCGACCTGTCGGGCGGGACACCTGATTTGATTGACCTCAAGTTCAAGAATGACCACATTTTTAGGGCTGGACTTCTTGACATCCCGGGAGTATCTGGAACAATTCTCTCCCGGTATGACTTCAGAAAGACAGGCGATGCGGTTGTCGCAACAATCTCAAGCAGGGACTTCGGTGGGGGGGTATTCCTGAACGAACTCCGCCTCGGAGACGGGAAACCAACCTATGCTCAGATTAACTGCTACAACGACCCCGGAGTGAAAGCGGCTAATTGGTATTACGATAATACTGATAACACAATGAATTTTGAACTCTACATTGACCCCTGGGGTGGAAATCCTTTCAAAGTTGGAGATGGGTTCATTGACCTCTCAGGAGCATCAACCAACGATAAGTATTTCAAACTTGCAGTTGCGTCTCTCGGAGGTGTTGGCGATAGTGTTCTCCGATACACGAAAGATTTAGGTGCTGGTTTCGGGGCTGATTCGTATTCTTTTCTTGTGGAAGGGACAACGAACCAGGAGCAGGCGTTCGGATTTACTAAAGACCTCGGAGGAGTCTTCGGCCCTGCTGGCACGATGCTTTATACGTTTGGACGGGAGGACCAAACAACCTTCGCTGGTATGTCGCCGAGAGTCCGGCTTATGTTTCAGGTCACGAACACAGCCTCTGGATTCCCGCCGAGCATCTATTTTGATGACGCAGAGAACAGATGGATGCTGACTGGAAGGGATGCCGGATTAGCCTCTGATATTCCCATATTCGGAATGTCAGTAGCCGACGGGCTTAACCTCGTGCCGCTTGCAGACGGGACGCAATCAGGTTTCATCAGACTGTTCGACGACACCACAATTGTCTCACCCACCGGTTTCGCTGGCATCGGCTCGGACTTTGCCGGAAGCGCTATCGTGCTCTGGGTGCCTGACGGTGCAGGTGGCTCTAAACTGTCTATCGCAGCCGCTCTCGGACCTCTCGGCAACGGATTCCTCCGTCTTATGGATACCGTGAACCAAAACAACGGCGGCGTGTCATATCTTGGTGACACCGGCAAGTTCACATTCTTCGGAGCGTCAGGAGCGCCTTTCAACCCCGATGTGGACTTCGCATACCTGTCCGACGGGCTCCTGGACTTCTCGTGCGCCACAGCCGGGACAACGCTGAAAGGGAAAGGCGGGCGGACTATCTGGATAAAAAGTGGAGATGTCCCGTGTATGCAGTTCTCAAATAATGCTGCTGATGAAGGGTTCACAGATTCAATCGCTTATCTCAACGCCCATCCAACCTCGGATGGGATGCGCCTCGGGTTCACAGACTCGACAACTGTTGTGAATGGGGGAGTTATCCGGTGGAATGGAATAGACCAACTTTGGCACATAGGTGGGGATTCTGTTGCTGACTTTTTGGAACTTGGAGAGGATATTCTTAGAATAGGCGGTGGTGGGAACTGGATTTTTTCAGTCGAGGATGGCCTGCTCGACCTTCGGAAAAAACTGGATGGCGATTCCGGAACTGCAACAGGAACTCAGTCCTCAACGACACTTCAGGACACCACGAAGACCTGGGGCGAGAACCAGTGGTCAGGAAGGAATGTCCATATTTCCGGCGGAACCGGTGAGGGACAGGACAGGAATGTTGATAGCAATACCTCGGACACCTTGACCATAAGCCCGGATTGGGATGTCACACCGGATGGAACTTCAACATACGACATAGGGACTGCTGAGACGAGCATCCTCAAGGTTGAAGACGGCATTCTTGACCTATCTGGAATGACCGGAATTGCAAGAACAATCAGGTTCAACGGGACAGATAACATTGAGTCCGTAAATGATGGCTCCGAATTTGGGACGCAACAGATTTTCAACCTCAATTCTAGTGCTCTTGGTTCTGGATGGGGCGCATTTGAGTTCAGGATTGGAAACCGGAATATCTTTGCGGCACGTAATGGAATAGTGCGAGCCTTTAAGGTAAGTGGAGACTCTGGAACGGCAACTGGAATCCAAACCCCAACTACGCTTCAGGATACTTCAAAGACCTGGGATGAGAATCAATGGGGGGGAGGGAATGTCCGTATCTCTGGCGGAACTGGTGAAGGACAAGAGAAGAATGTAGAGAGTAATACTTCCGATACTTTGACTATTGATTCTGATTGGGATGTCACTCCGGACGAGACTTCAACATATGAGATAGGAACAGGTCAGAAGATTTTTGACCTCTCAGACGGCCTTCTTGACACGAGCGGGGCGACAGCAGGGACGACCATTCAGCCGAAGGCAACCTACGGACTCGGATTCAACACCACTGGAGCAAAGGTCGCCGCAGATGCAAGCGTGAGGACGCAACTCTTCGTTGAACAGGGCGGAGCAGGAGTCAGGGACAAACTCTTTATGTGCCTGAAGTCCGACGCGGGAGCCTACTCTTGGGTTCAGATAGCAGACGGAGGCGCTTAAAAATGAAGACAGTCGGGAAGAAGGAAGTCACGAAGAGCATCGCATTGACACCGCAGGGTTCATCGCCCACTGCAACTGAGGGTGAAGTGTTCTACGATTCGGGGATTCACAAACTCAAGATGAGAGACTCTGCTGCGGACAGGGAAGTAATCTCGCTGGACTCAGACGGCAAGATGCCCGCGAAGGACGGGAGCAAACTGACTAATCTGCCGTACGTTCCGATAGGCGGAATCATTCCGTGGGCGAAGAACATCCCGGGCTGCCCTGCGCTGTCAGTGAATTTCCAAGAGTGCGATGGGAGCGTCATCAACAATGGGCTTTCGCCGATGAACGGACAGACCACTCCACCGATGAACAATCAGAACAGATTTATCCGGGGCAACACTTCAAGCGGTGCGACTGGGGGCACTACAAGCCACACTCATACTGAGACTTGCAATATATTTAGCAAGAGCATCTCACTCGGGACAGGTGGAAACGATTTGATTCTTGGCCCAATTGGCTTGCCTGAGACAAGTTCAGCAGGCACGCTTCCGCCATATTACAACGCGGTCTGGGTGATGAGGATTTACTGAGATGAGTTTGTTTGAATCCCTTCGGGCGATGCTCAAATCGGCTTGCTGCAAGGCAGAGTCTAAAGTAATAGGTTCTCTGGACGCTGACCTCGACCAAGTCTTGACAGAAAAGAAGGCATTGCAGGAGCAAGTCTCGACACTGAACATCCAGATAAAGACTTTGAAAGAATCGTCTTCGATTCAGATTCCAGAGGAAATCCTGAAGAGAGCGGACAAGGAGAGAGAGTCTTATCCGATTGCGAACATCAGATACGCTGGCTACACCATCAAACTCAAGGACTCGATACTGAAGCCGGAGATAGTGGTTCAGGACTTCATCCATGTCCTGCCCGGGCATCGGGAGTGGATTCGCTCGCGCAAGCTCAGCCTAAAGGAATTCCTCGCAGCGAACCCGAGCATGGAATTCGGAGAAGCACTCAACCAATCTGCGTTCAAGATCTGGAAGGAATATCTCAAGTCAAAGGTCTATATCTTCGATTTCGACCTTTTCGGAGTAGATGAACAGTGGGCATCATTGCTTGAGACGTGGTATATCCGGAAGATGGACTGCGAGAACTCTACATTGGAGTTCATGGCATTGCTCGAAGCAGCTGGATTCGACGGGATCCTCCGATCGTTCTACTGGAATGTCTGCGGCGGGACATTCTCAGGATTCGGGCACTCGACGTGCTACTTCTACGACTTCAGAGACGACTGCTACCGGCACTTTGAGACGACGTTAACCTCGACTCCGCTGTCGAATTTCCACATGCTCCCGAAGAACAAGGATCCCATTGATGAGAGCAATCTCAAGGACGTCTGGTGGAGCTTCAACTCTGACGTCGCACGACACACATTCGCGACCGCGTCGGCAAAGAAGTCATACAAGTCTCGCGACCGGTTCCGGAACATTATCATCAAGTAGAGGGAGGTAGAGTCGAATGGACATGGAGCATGTGAAAGAGCAGATCTTGCTGGTGCTGGGGCACGCCGTCTCAGGTGCTGTCGTAGCGGCCATCTACGCCATCTCAGAGGCCCTCAGACAAGGCCAGACTGACTTGGATGCTATCATATCTGGGGCGGTCATCGGTGGCTCTCTGGGGTTCCTACGAGTCCTCGCGGATGAGCTGGAGCGGCTCAGCAAACCGAAGGCGACTGGCGCCAAGTCAGGGATGGCGAAGACGCGCAGCGTCAGGCGGATCCGCAAGTACTTCGGCATCTGATCTTTTATTGATAGAAGATCGGCTATAGAAAGATTTATATATAGCTGTAGGTTTCTCATTCTTATATTATATGTATGAGATGAGGCAAGACAAGATGAGCGACAATGAGCAGAAATCGGTACAGGTGAAACTTGACAACGGGTCGATCGTCCTACTGACGGCGAAGCAGGTCTTCTGGATCCTTAGATGGGCAATTGGGTACAATGTCCTATCTAAGATGCCGAAGATCGAGAATGAGATGGCGTGCATCCCGATCAAGTATCCGCAATCTGCGACGCCAGGCGGATTGACTGACGTATTCGGGTATGACCGGAAGCCGTACTCTATCGACGAGCGGCGCCAGACGATCCTTGCATTGGTAGCTAAGGATGATCGGGTCTGGCACATCGGAGATCTTGCGAAGGTCATCAAGGTGAACTACTCGACAATATCGACCGATCTTGAGTGGCTCAAAGAACAGCCTCGCGTCATCATTGATCGGAAGTTCACTCATCGCTCAGCTGGGAAGGGGAATCCAATCTGCATCCATTATGCTGGAGATCCAAAGCCGGTCGAGCGCATCTCAAAGACATCTGAGACGATGATGCTCGACGAGACGACGAAGATCGCCACGAAGTTCTCGATGATGAAGTGAGGCGGACGAGATGAGCTTGATAATTCACATCAGGAGATCATGGACTGAGAGGGAGATCGTGTATCTCAGGCGCAACATTGATCGGCTTACCAATGCTGCCATCAGTCTGAAACTCAATCGGTCCGACCAGTCAGTCAGGTCTAAGCTTCATAAACTCCATCTGATACGAGATGATGAGCATGACCGGCAGCATAGATAAGCTTTCCGACCTAAGGAAAGATTTATAAATAGGTATGCATTTTATACATACTATCCGAGATATTCGGAGGTGATACGAGATGAGAGACAAGACGAGCACAGCAACGAAAGACCCGACCATATACACATTCACGGTCGGGAAGGTAGACGACAAGTGGAAGTCGCATGGCTTGCAGGAGCAGTTTCTGCAGCACAAGGGCACGGATGTCCCATTCAAGGCGATCATCCAGAAAGGGCAGCTTGCGTCGATTGTCGGCGACAAGTACAAGCTCCTGCCGAATGAGGAGATGTTCAGCGCGGCCGATGAGATCGCGACGCTGGTCGGCGCCGTGCCGTTCTCTGAGTTCAAGGGGAGCTGGTACCAGAAGGTCGACAAGCACACATTCTTGACTGGCGAGAAGCGCGCTCAAGGCCATGCGCTGTACGCATTTGACGACCCGTATGATCTTGGCAAGGGAGACACCATCCAGCTTGGGTTTGCTGTCCACAACTCTATAGATAGCTCCCTCGGGCTGAGCATGTCGACCTTTACATTCAGACACGCATGCGCCAACATGGTCTTGATCGGCGTGAAGGGACGCGGGCAAGCATTCGACGACCGCAATGTCTTAAACTATGTCACGAAGCGGCACACGAAGAACTTGACCACTGACACGCTGAAGCAGACGATGCTCAACGTAGTCGAACAGGGACGAGCAATCATCGGCGAGTACAAGCGGCTCCAGAAGGAGACCTTGACCATCGCGACAGCGAGAGAGCTCATCAAGGCAGTCCCGAAGAAGTACATACCAAGCTACATCTCCATCGACAAGAAGAAGGATAAGGTCACCCTTGCGCGGGCGCCGGCGATGTGGGAGGTCTACAACGACCTCACTGCTGGGATCTGGCACAACGACAAGACTGGCTACACGAGCAAGAAGGCGATGTTCGACTCGCTCCACAAGGCAGTCAAGATCGCGCCGCAGGTGATGTCAAGATGAACCAAGCTGACATCAAGCGGGCAAGAGAGAGCGTCAAGGGCGGGGTAGTCACCCCGCCCTCCTGCCTCAAGTGCGGCCACATGAAGACGTGCGCGATATTTCGAGCGATCAAGCCGCTGATGGACAATTGGCCAGATGGCGACTCGCCTGATGACCACAAGCCGCTCAGGCCGTTCGAGGCAGAGACCATCGCGATAGTCTGCATCGAGTATGCGGAGAATTTCATCGTGATCCCGCGGCAGGAACCAGAATGAGCGCAAGGCAGGAGTTCAAGGATGAGTTCATTTACTTTATGAGCGTCATTAACTTCAAAGACTCAGTGTTGGACTGCAGAGCAATCCAGTTCATGAATACATTTGAGAACTGGCTTGACCAAGCAATCAAGGAGGATCGAAATGAGGTACATACGAACTAAAGAAGGAATCAAGGATTATGCCAGGAAGCGGAAGAAGATGGTCGTTGCGCTGTTCTCGACGCTGACTGTCGAACGACAGAAGGAAATCCTACATAATGCTGGGATCGAGTACACTGCGAAGAATGGGATTCTTCATGTGTCTGCAATTGACTTCGAGAGAGCTCAAGGCATGGTCAAGCGGCAGCATGGTGGAGACTCTGGCATGCAGAAACATGAGGACCAACACATCCAAGTCGAGTTCGACAACGTTGAGGAGATCTACGATGACACCATCAAGGGGACCTCGACTGGGAGCTCTGGATACATCTATCTCCCGAAGAAGTGGATCGACCGGAAGGTAAAAGTCCTGATCCTAGAGAAATAGACAAGAGCAAAGAATAAAAAGGGGAACAGTTCTCTAAGCGTGAGCCTCATTGCAGGTTCGAGTAAAGACGAGAGATCATTCTCATCCAACGGTGAACAAAGGATGAGGAGGTAAACGACATGACAGACCTGACGAAAGTGAGCGGCTTCGTCAAAGCCGCGACATCTAAGTACGACGGTGGCGTCAACATCGACGACACATGGTACAACGCAACTGAGCGCACGAAGCAGTACGTCGTGAAGCTCCAGAAGGGCGACCGAGTGCAGCTTGACGTCGACCAAGATCGGAAGATCCACTTTGTGAAGATCCTCGACGCAGTTCCTGATGATGGTCCTGCAGCGCCGAAGAAGACTGAGACTTTCGGCCAACAAGGGAAGATCGCGCTCTCTGCTGAGGAGAAGGCGATCATCGTCGACCAGACGGTTAACATCGCGAAGAACGTCATGCTCGCGGTGAAGAATGCTGCTGAGAAGGAGATCTTCAACTCGCCTGAGGACAAGGAAAAGTACAAGGACTCGCTCGGCCAGCACATCAACTCGATGTTCATCTTCGTGACGCGACAGCTTAAGGACAAGGGAGTCTTGTGAGGCAGGGCATGAGGCCCTACCTCTTCGCCAGAGCACGAGACCTGCTCCGGAAGGATCTCATCCGCAAGACAGCTGAGACGCCGAAGTCGACATACTTCGTGGTAAAAAACGAGGACGGGAGAGAGTTCAATGTCGAAGTCTTCTATGAGAGCCGGGACGGAGGCAACTCAATCTTCAAGTGGAAGTGCGATTGCGACTTCATGGGGATCCAAGGCATCTCGAACGGGACGCTCTGCTCTCATGTTATGGCCGCATTCCTCTACATCGGGCTTGGTGATTATGTCGAGACGTTCAAGTACTTCTTGAGGAAGCGCCATGGTTGAGCACGTAAACGGGAAACTGGCCATCAAGAGGATTGATCTGAAGTCTGGGATCTCAGTGAAGGTGACTAAGTCATTGATGTTCTCGTGCGCAGACTCTCCGATCATCTATGACATCATGGCATTCAACCAGGCTGGGGTCCAGATCGACGGCACGATCGCGAAGTCAGAGAAGGAGATGGAGACTCAAGCTTGGATCTTCTGCAATCGTTGGAAGGATGGAGAGGATGCGCACTACCTTCGGGGATGGGACAAGAAGGAGACGATCAAGAACTCATGGAAACGGTAGACGAATGGCACAAATGAGAACATCGAGTCAGTAGAATCTTTGAAGAAGGAAGTGAGGTGAACGACGTGGTATGGGAGAAGAAGAATTTAATGACAATAGAAGACCGCAGCGGATGCTATGATATTTGGAGCTGCACTGTGTGCAACTATGAGAAGAAATGCTATGGGCTCGAAAGAGATCTCGAGTGCCCGAAGTGCGGTGGGAAAGGACTGAAGCTGAAGAAGGATGAGGTCAAGGTCGAGAAACCAATCAATGCAGTCGAGCCGATGGCGAGGATCCCTGACACGAGCAAGCGGATCAAGTACTCGCCGAGAGACGTCGATCGGACGAATAATTGCACGATGATTGTCGGCATGTGCCCAGGACGCCAGCGGAAGAAGGACCAGAATCTTGAGGTCTTCCACGGCAACCGGACCGGAGATCTGATCGAGAAGGCTATCAAGGGACTGCACAACATCTACTTGACGAATGTCTTCAACACATACTGCCCAGGAGCTCAGATGAAAGATCTCAAGGAGGTCATTGAGGAGGGCATCCAGGATCTCACTGCGGCCATCAAGAACCTCAAGCCTAAGAAGATTATATGCCTCGGCAGCGTCGCATCTAAGGGGGTCCAGGGAGCCCTGAAGCATGCCGAGAAAGCCTTCTCAGACTTAAAGCACCCAATGCCTGAGGTCGTCACAGTCCAGCACCCGAGCTATGTGATAAGGTTTAATAAGGGAGTCGAAGCTCATGTCGAGAAGATTCGCAAGGAGGCGATGTCAAAGTAGATGAAGACTATGGATATGCCGCGATCTATTAAAAAATTACGGAGGGAACGTAAATGACAAATTATTTAATTTGTGGATGTGACTGTACTGGAAAGACTACATTGATCAACGAGTTCCTCAAGCATGGGACATTTGATGTCCGCCACTGCAAGAACCCGCCGATCAACCTCTCGCAAAGCGATCAGAAGGAGTATGCTCGGCAAGAGTACATCCGAGGAATCAAGGATCTCAATGCGGGCTGCGACATCATCTATGACAGATTTCTTCTCGGCGAGTGCATTTATGGGCCGATCTTCAGAAACTACTATCCAGACTACATGCGAGAATTAGAGAGAACGCTCAATGAGAATACAATCTTGATTGTCTTGACTGCATCGCCTGAGCTTGTGCTGTCAAGGTTCGACGGGAAGTTCATCAAGCCAGAGCAGATCCCGGAGATCTTGATACGATTCGGGCGAGAGTTCGCAGCGTCGAACATCAAGCGCAAGCTGCTTGTGTTCGTTGACGACATGACTCCAGAGATGATCTACGACTACATCATGGAGTGGGAAGCTGGGTACTCAAAGCCGGTGGAGGAGGTTAATGTGGCAGAAATGTTCGAGCACTATGAGAAGGACAAGGCAATGCACCAGGAGATCGATGCTGAGGAGCATAATGCGCCGAAGCCTGCAGAGAGTCCAGTCAAGAGGAAAACTAAGTATAACCGAACCCAACTCTACCCTGAGGTCTCGTTCGAGAACCATGTGTTCCACCGCGACATCTTCGCCCACTACCTCCGGTGGAGCTATCTATTGAAGCTCATCACGCCGAACTTCCATGAGAAGACTCTCTTGGACTGGGGCTGTGGTGATGGTGGCAATCTGGCGACGCTGTACCACAACCGCCGCTGCATTAAGAGCTATCTCGGGATCGACATCCGAGATAAGACGATCGAATCGCTCAAGGAGAAGTATGCGAATCTCGTCACCAAGTGGGTAAGATTTGAGGTTGAAGACCTGTGCGATCCGACGATGGCTGGAGACATCGCGGCGCCCGCTGGGAAGTATGGGAATAGTTGGGACTTCATCACCTGCTTCGAGGTCCTCGAGCACATCGGGAAGAAGAACCATAACCAGTTCATGATGAACATCCAATCACACATGAACCAGAATACTGTCCTGATGATCTCGACGCCATGCTATGACGCGAAGGTCGGCGCCGCAGACAACCACATGATCGAGGGAGAGGTCGGCGAGCTGACGTACGCTGAGATGGAGATGCTGCTGTCGAAGTACTTCAAGATCAAGAAGGTCTACGGCACGTTCGCATCCCAGAAGGACTATGAGAAGCTGATGACTCCTGCTCAGAGACAACTCTTCGATGAGCTCAGCGAGTACTATGACTGCAATCTGGTCTCAGTCATCTTCGCGCCGCTGTTCCCGAAGCAGTCTAGGAACTGCATCTGGGTCTGCCAGCTCAAGGAGGAGAAATTTTATCTAGGGATGAAGAATGAGAGCAATGATTAAAAACGACAAGAAGTCTAAAGGTGTTTCCGATGAGAACTCATGATATAAAAAACAGGTGCCACCTGTCAGGTGGCACCTGCAATTCCAGAAGATGAGGTGCTTTCAAAAAGTTTGACTAAAAAATCCTGGACCAGAAACAGTTTATAAAAGGACTGTCTCAACGTATTGGTGGACCTCAGGTTTATAGGTCTTTGGTGATCAAAAGATGAGAAAAGATAAGAAGCCAGTTAAGAAGAAGAGTCAGGTGCCACCTGTCAGGTGGCACCTAAAAGATCGGGTGGCACCCTCAGGTGGCACCCTTAACTCTTCAGTAATGAAAGACGAGGAAGAGAATGAAGAAGAGACGAGTGAGATTTTTGGGCCACTTCATAGTCCACAAGGACAATGAAAAATTCCTGGGCGAGCTTGGGTTCATTGATCTAAGGACGATGAAGCAGAAGACGAGAGCTGACCGCATCACGCTCAACCAATATCTCAACAAGCTGATCTCGCTCGACCGCGACCTTGACATCACCAAAGATTCTAAGTCCAAGTCTCACGTCTCCTTCAAGATGGCGATCTTGAAGAAGGAGATCGGCGAGCACAATGCTGAGATCGACCAGATCCGGCAGAAGATCGAAGATAAGGCAAATAAGATTAGGGAGATGAAGAAGATCATCCAGGAGGCGAAGTGAAATGAACTATACACAGATGGCAGTGCAGAAAGTGATTGACCAATATTGCGATGCACTTAAGGAAACGAGCAGGTATGCGTTTCATCTCTCAAGTTCGATGTCGATGGAGGGGAAGCCGATCCGTCAATGGTTCTATGATAAGTTCGGGATAACCGCCCAATGTGCAAAGTTTAACTCTGTCAGTTCAAAGCTTCCGTTGTGGGATTTGACAGGAGGACAATTGCCTGATGATGAAGAGTGTGGAGTTGGAGAATATGTCTCTTACTGCCCGAACTGCGGAACGCCCGGGCTTATTCGATACTTTAGAGGCACAACATATTCGTATTTTTGTTCTTCGAAGTGTCATCAAGAATGGGATGCTCTTTCAGATGATGAGAAGTACGGGAAGGGCAAGCGATATGACCAGAGTCTTGAGAAGTTCAAAATGTGGCGTCAGGAGGGCAAAGATTAAAAATGGCAATGAATTCATCACTGCAGGCGAGGCGAGATGAGTCAAATTCTCGGAGGGTAGCACATGTTTGAAGAGTTCCTGAACAAGCGGGTCAAGATGGTCATCAAGGACGGCGATGCGATCAAGGCGCTCCACGGAGTGTTCCTTGGGATCGACGGCGGGCAGTTCGCGAAGATCGAGCTCGCTCGGAGCGGAGTCCAAGCGATCAACCTGAGCAACATCGAGAAGATGAAGCTGGACGAGGATCAAGATGAAGAAGAAGCCCGAGACTGAGGAGACTGTTTCTGAGATCACCGACCTGCCTGGAGTCGGACCAGCGACTGCGGAGAAGCTGATCAACGCCGGCTACTCCACCTTGATGAAGATCGCGACTGCCTCAGTGGCCGACGTGATGGATCTCACTGAGATGAACAAGCTCTCCACCATGAAGCTGATCAACGCGGCGCGAGAGCTCTGCGGATTAGACTTCAAGACTGGGTTCGAGCAGGAAGAATATCGGAAGAAGATCTTCCATGTCAAGATCGGGAGCGAGAAGCTCGACGCGCTCATCGACGGCGGGTTCGAGTCTGGGAGCATCACTGAGTGCTATGGCGAGTTCAGCTCTGGCAAGACGCAGATCGCCCATCAGCTCGCAGTGAACGTCCAAAAAGAGCCCCACAGCGGCGTGTGCATTTGGATTGACAGCGAGGGGTCCTTCAGGCCGCAGCGGATCCGGGAGATCGCGGAGGCTGCCGGCATCGATGGAGAGTTGGTCTTGAAGAACATAAAATATGCGCGATCCTACTCGACCGACCATCAGATGCTCTTAGCTGAGAAGGCAGAGAGGCTGATCACCGACGACAAGCTCCCTGTGAAGCTCATCGTCGTCGACAGTCTTACTGCCGCGTTCAGGGGGGAGTACCTCGGGCGAGGGACGCTCGCTGAGAGGCAACAGAAGCTCAACAAACATCTCCAGCACCTCACACGGCTCGCCGACATCTACAACGTCATCGTCTATGTCACAAACCAAGTCATGGTGAATCCAGGCCAATTGTTCGGCGATCCGACTCGAGCAGTTGGCGGCCATATCGTCGGCCACAATGCGATGTACCGCATCTACTTGCGGAAGGGGTCCAGGGGGACTAAGGTCGCGAAGCTGGTCGACGCTCCGCACCTCCCGGACGGCGAGGCACCATTCATCATCACCCGTGGAGGGATCAAAGATGTCTAAGTGCCCCGGTTGCGGAGAGCAAGTCAGTCCGATGGATAGTAGCGCCGTGAGATTCCGAGAAAGATGGTTCCACAAGGGGAATTGCGTCAAGCTGTACCGAACAAGCACTGTCTCAAGTTCAGTGCTTCAGGACAGCATCATGAGGGAATGATGGCCGGCGAACCACTGAAGACGCTGAAGGAGATGATAGTCTCAACTAAGGATGGGCTACAACAATTTGCGTATGTTTTTGACCTCAGAGCCGAGGCGATTCAACTTTTAGGAAAGAACAAGAATCACCATCTCTTTGAGAAGTTTGCGTATGAGATGGAGAACAACGAAGGCATAGATGTTCTTGATGCCGCTATGGATAGTGAATCGTGGGGGCCACAACGACTTGCTGAGGAGTATATGAATTGGCTTCTTAAAAGATTCTTCAATCTGACAGAGAAGGACCTCAAAGACTCATTTGAAACCTGCCAGCATAAGCGAAAAATAGATGTTGGAACTTGCGTTTATTCATTTCCTGGGATGGAAGAGTGTCTTGATTGTGGAGCAACACATTGGAAAGATAAAGAGAGCGTGTGGAGGAGGACTTGAAAGATGGATGAAGAATCTGAGAAAGCGGTTTGTTGTGGCTGCGGCAGAACTCAAGAGACGAGACAAGGCGAGGGGATGACTGAGGCGATGACATACACGGACGAAAGCAGGAAACAGGAAGGCAAAGAAGCCAACCGCGAGAACCGGAAATACACCAAGTCTAAAGACGAGTATGACGAGTGGTATGGTGACTGAGATGGCAGACGAACCACTAAGTTTTCCAGCGAAATCAAGAAAGTATAACATTGAAGTTTTAACATTATTGGAGAAACGTCTTCACAATATGGTAGGCGCAAGATGGATGCCAGAAAATGCATTTCCAATTCCTTATCCTAAGAGAGAAGCAATAGAACAACTACGGAAAGAAATACGCCAGGTGAAAGCGGAGTTAGGTCTATAATGGCAGACGAACCACTGAAGACGCTGAAGGAATTAAAATCTCTCAAGGAGATGGTATGGCAAGTGAGTGACGGTGCTACTTTTGATAAGAATCTATGGATTAGAAAAGCAGACCTCAGAGCCGAGGCGATTCGTCACGCAAGACGATTGAAAGAAGCGATGGACAAGCACGAGTTCAACAATCTTGTGAGGATAGGAAATCGTGGTGCGTTGGGGATGGAGCAACTTGCCGGAGCATATAACTGGGTAGTGGGGACATTCAATCTGACGGAGGAGGACTTGAAATGACATTGATACAACTTGACCTGACAGATAACACAGACAAATTCGTTAGACACTGGGCTGTCGAACACAAGATGACCAAGACGGAAGCAGTTAATGACATTCTCTGTGAGTTCATTATTAACTGGGAGCAAGGCAGAGTTTTTCTCCATACGCCAACTGGTCCATTCAACAAATTCGGAGATGACTTGTACAAACTTAAACCGCAGAAGTTTGAAGACTTCCAAAAACAGCATGGAAGGAGGAATTGAGATGAGTCGGCCGCGGAAACTGAAGGGAATGCAGAAGGGAGACATCTTTGAATCGTTTGTCCCCAATAACGAATCACTCGTCTTTGACGGGAAGAAATGGATACCGAGGGACCGGAGGGAATGAAATGAATGACGAGCAAGAGATGATACTCGAGGATGAGCACGAGTCGAGCGAAGAGCAGCAGAAATACCACAGGAGGATGGCGATGGGGATGGAGGATCAAGATGGGACGAGTTGAAAACTATTTGAACGCATATCTGGAACAGTTCAAGGCGATGAAGGAGCGCGAGCACCCGACTCCACCGGCTGACAATGTCTTCTACGCAAGCCAAGCTGGAGGTTGCATGCGAAAAGTCTACTTTGAGAAGATCCTCGGCAGGCGAGACTTCGACATAGTGACCCGAAAGAAGATGCTGGTCGGAGACATCATCCACGACTTCTTCCAAGAGCATGTCTTGCCTAAGGGAGAGGGGATCGCCAATGAGCCGACGCTGAAGATTGAGCAGGAGGGACTTGTCATCGTCGGCCATGCAGACCATGTCGAGATGTCAGAGCTAGACGAGCTGAAGTCTACTGCCTGGCTTTCATTCAGCGAGGAGAAGCCGGATGACGGCCATGTCCGGCAGCTGATGCTCTACATGAAGGCATTGAACCGGAGCCACGGCCAAGTAACTTACATTGAGAAGGCATCCTTCAAGATCGTGGAGCACGCCATCAAGTTTAGCGAAAAGATCTACGATGAGACGATCGAGGGCTTCAAGCGGATCTACACAGCAGTGTTGACGAAGAAGAGCCCGGAGAGACTGGAGGGATTCCCGAACGACTGGCATTGCCATCAGAAGAAGGAGAACATCAAGTGTCCGTACTTTGAGGAGTGCGAGCGGACGAAGCCAGGCGAGTCTGGACTGCCGGCAACGGAGGCGCAAGATGTCAAAGCTAATTGAGTTCGCCGATCCTGACATGAAGCTCATCATCCGAGCACTAGATCTGCTCTTTCAGATGACGGCAAGCAAGAGTACAAAGGATCAGATCAATGAGCTGCTCTTAAATCTCAGGGAGCCAGAGAAGCCGATGGAACCAATAGTTGAATCTGAGCAAGGGAAAAATGCGCCATAGAAAACTTAATAAACGAGTCAGAATTCATACGCATAGATGAGGGGGATCCAGATGGGACAAGACGAGACAAGAGATGAGGGAAGTTCTGTGAGAATGCCAGTCCTTGATCGGCTCGGAGAGATGTTTGAACTTCAGAAGAAGCTCCAACTTCGGCTGAAGACGATCCCATTTAAATCTAATGAAGCTCGGATCCAATTTATCCGAGTGATGACGCTTGCGAACATCGACGAGATTATGGAGTACTTGAGAGAATTCCCATGGAAGCCTTGGAAGGTCTCTCAGATCTTAACGGAGCGGAATATTGAGCGAGCTAAGATGGAACTGGTCGATGAATTCCACTTCTTCATGAACCGGTGCATTGCAGTCGACATGGATGCAGACGAACTCTACCGGCTTTATTGTGTGAAAAATGGGATCAACCACAAGAGACAAGATGAGGGCTATTGAGCCCGGAGGGACAAGACATGGAAGACAACAAGGAATTGACAAAGATAGCGGCAGAGAACGTAGAGAAATTGCGGAAGCTTCTCTACGTCATTGACATGGAACGGCACCTCACCGACAAGGATGGGTTGCTTCGGCAGATCGCCGCAATCGACAAGAAGATCAAGGAGATGGAGAGCACTCCGCTCATCGAGATGTATCCTCGTCCGGATGCGTCTGCTCTCAAGCGAGATCCACGGTACAATGACGCATATCCGTCGGTTTTACAAAGTTAGGCTTTCAATACATTACCGCAGTAGGCAGTAGTTGATGGAGGAGACGAGATGGGACAAGATGAGATTAAACGGAATGCCAACGAGGCCATGTGCGACGCGCTCGCGTACTATGATCAGAATCGGACTAGATTTTGCGAACTTGAGAAGCACGGGAGCCTGAGCATCGCGCTGAGGTTGGTTGAAATTTCAGAGTATATCGTGAGATTCCTCTCAGCAAAGACTCCAGCCGAGATGTCTGCGGTCTTATCAGAGCGGCGATACAATGAGACATTGGATGACGACCTGAATGAAGTCTTGATTTATATACTGCAGATCAAGACTCAGTTCAAGGAGGAGTTCGATGAGATTCAAGTAAAGCTCGGAGAGAACGATGGATCTGGTGGAGACAGTGAATCATGAGTACTTGAGAGCTCTCAGGACGTTGAGAGATGCGGGACTCGTCACCGCTCCGCGCAGGATGAGTGTCAGAGAGGTCTTTGGATTCACCTTTGAGATTAATCCGTGCTACAATGAGGTGACTCTGCCGGGGTTCGAGACGAACGTTGAGTACGCTGAGGAGGAGCTCAAGTGGTACTACTCTGGCTCGAATCGGATCGACTTCTCAGATACTATCAAGCGGACGTGGGAGAAGTTCTCAGACGACGGCATCACTGTGAATTCGGCCTATGGCTATCGGATCTTCGGTAAGGACCCTAAGATCGGAATCAACCAGTGGGATTGGGTGGTCAAGAAGCTCAGGGAGGATCCAGATTCTCGGCAGTGCGTCATCAACATCAACTCAGCGTATGATAAGGAGAAGCCGACGAAGGATCTCCCCTGCACAATGTACCTCCACGTCTTCTTGCGCGACGGGAATCTCGACTGGCACACCTACATGCGGTCGCAAGACATCTACTACGGGACTCGGAATGACATCTATTGCTTCACTCAGATGCAGAAGCGGATGGCCTCAGAGCTCAACGTGGGAGTCGGAAAGTACTTCCACCACTGCGGCAGCCTCCACATCTACGAGAAGCATTGGGATAAGATGGACAAGCTATTGGAGGAGAACAAATGAGCGACAAACCACAACTTGAGATCATGGATTCTGATACCGGGATCTTCAAGCGGATTCCATCTGGATTGGAGGACTACATCGAGTATGAAGATCTTTTAGAATTCTTCCAAGAGAGCTGCACTGCGGATGCTCCAACTATCGGTAATCTCTACAGCTTGATCGGGCAAGTCGCGACCGCAGTCAACTACCATCGGTATCCAGATGATTGGGTCGGGAGCGTCTCAATCGCTTGGAATCCTAAGACAAAGCACGTCCAGATCCACGATGATGCTGGTCATGCTGGGATCTATCACAGCGGGGTCATCTACCCAAGCGGAGCTAAGATCTGGGACGAGGATGACGATCTCCCTCCATTCGAGTACGGGTGCCCATCCTGATGGTCACAAACTATCAGCGCGGGTATCAAGTTGAGCTGCAGGCGAAAGCTGAGCTGATCATGAATGGATTCCAAGTGATCCGCGCGACCGGATCTCAATCGCCAGCCGATCTTGTCGCGACCAGTGCGGAGACAGTCCGGTTCATCCAAGTCAAGCGGACAAAGTCGCGCGTCAATAGCCAATTGAAGATCGGGATTCGCGAGATCAAGACCCTTGTCGTGCCAATCTGGGCGACGAGAGAGGTCTGGGTCTGGAAGGACCGATTCGGGTTTGAGGTCAGGCAAATTGTGGTATGAGATTTCGCCGGCATTGCTCGCGCTCGCGCGAGAGAAGACTCGAGAGTTTGACCAGCAGAAAGCTTATCCAGAGGCAGATCAGAAGCTTAACTTCATCGGCTACCTCGGCGAGCACTGCTTCGACCGATGGCTCACTGAGAACAAGATCCCGCACGAGTGGATCGAGTTCATCAAGCCAGAGTGGGACAAGCCAGACTTCAAGGTCAAGAAGAAGACGATTGATGTTAAGACGACGACTACTGGGAATCTCTACCTGCCGTTCAAGGATCCAGACTTCGACATCTACTTGGGCGCTCGGTATAGCGAGATCCCAGATAGCGGAGCAATAAGAGTCGTCGGCGTAGGGTACATCACGAAGCAGACGCTCAGGACGAGGATCAAGACTGGACGGATCAATGTAGTTGAGCTCAATGGACGAAAACTTTACTCGCTCCAGTTGGGCGAGCTCACATCGATTGAGAAGTTCATACCTAAGATGAGGGAGGAGACGAGAGATGGCGGGGGAATATCAGCTGAGGGACTTCCTGCGTGAGAATCCAGGAACAGAATTCGACACTGACTTCTTGTCAAAGCACTTTGACGTATCATCATCAAGCATCGCGCGAGCGACATTGAAGCTCTACAGCTGGAAGACGAAGATGGGGGACAAGATAGTCCGAGGCGTCGAGCGCCGCGAGGTGAAGCTCAAGTTCGGCATGAAGTACCTCTACAAGGCGACAGAGGCGACATGATGATGGTTCTTTGCGATGATGAAGCAGCGAGGGGGTGACTGAGCGATGAGAGCAAAGACAATCAAAGGCTATAAGTTCCTCAAGGAGGACATGACAAGCAAGAACGGCACTATCGAGAAGTGGAAGCTCGGCGCGTGGAAGAAGCACGAGGGCAAACTGGAGATGTGCAATGCGGGCTTCCATGCCTGCGAATCGCCGCTTAAGGCATTCCAGTCTTACGTGTATGGCCCTCGGCTGTTTATCGTTGAGGCACGGGGCAAGGTGCTGCACGAGAAGGACGACAAGTTCTGTTCAGAGGAGATGCGCATCGTGCAAGAGGTCGAGAACCTCAAAGAGGTATCGGTGAAGTTCGCGATTTGGGCAGCGAAGAAATGCCTTAAGAATTTCGAGACGAAATATCCGCAGGACAAAAGACCGCGACAGGCGATAGAAGCGGCAGAGGCATGGCTGAAAGAGCCGAGCGAAGAAAATCGCATAGCAGCCTCCGCAGCCTACTACGCAGCCTACGCAGCAGCCGACGTAGCAGCCTCCGCAGCAGCCTACTACGCAGCCTACGCAGCAGCCTCCGCAGCAGCCTACGCAGCAGCCTACGCAGCCTACGCAGCAGCCTACGCAGCCAACGCAGCCTACTACGCAGCCTCCGCAGCCTACTACGCAGCCTACGCAGCAGCCACCGAGAAGAAGCTCATCTCACTTATCAAGGCACAACTGCGGAAGCAGAAAGCAAGGGGGTGACTGAGGACGATGGCAGACGAACCGTGCAAGAAATGCGGACAGATAGACAATGGACAATCCGGAGAATACCCTTGTGCCGAATGTGGATTGCCAATGACACATGATGAACCACTGAAAACAAGCGAGGAGTGGTCAAAGAATTGTCAATTTAAAGTTCTTGACCCAGACGGTTGGGATAGGCGGAATTTTCAATTTAGTTGGTTTGAAGAGAAGATATCCGAAGCTGAGTTTAATCGTAGAGTAAATCTCTCAACAGTTCAAAGAAATAAAGACGAACCACTGAGGATGATGAAGCGTGTGGTTGTGTTTCGACTCGGTCAAATGACGAAGAATCATATCCTTATCCCAACAAGTGCGATTATATCTCTCAAGAGCGACGGAGTCATCACTGACAACTTTGATGAGAACAGATCAATCGGGAGATTCACGAACTGTCATTGTGAAGGTGATGAGATTGTCTGCGACGTAGAGTTGGATAGGGACAATAGATGTCGCAGGAAACACTATCCAACGAATCTGACAGTCGCTCCGATGTTCCTGAGCAAGAGCATTGAAGAGGATGCGGATGGCGCGATTATGAAGGACGCTGAGATGATTGGACTTGCAGTTGTCCATGCGCACGGAGATGAATCCCTCAACGGGAACTGCTCGGTGTGGAAAGAAGTGTTCAGACCTGCGCGGAGCGAACCACTGAGGACGAAGATGAGCAAACAGGAACTTGTGAAAGCATTGAAGGCAATCGTTGAGAGAAAAAGCGGAGACCCAGAAACCGACCACATCGAGGCAGATGAACTTCTACTTGAATATATTGACAATGAAGAAGTCAAAGAAGCATTTGGCGCGATTGAAATGTGGTATGCGTAAGAAGGACTTGCGATGAACTTTCAGAATCTTGTCTACATGATGCGGATGCGAGGGCTGCAGATCCCGCGACTCTACACCCTTAATATGGTGCGGCATCACAACCGCGGTAGCTCGGGAGAGACATGGAAGCATTACCTGTGCAAGTGCGTCTGCGCGAAGATCTTATACGATTCCAACCACGAGTACCTCACTGAGTATGAATTCAAGAACAAGGTAGTCGCCGATGTCTTCGACCTCACGACTTGGACTGCAATCGAGTTCGAGACGACGGCTGGGCCGAAGAAGGAATCAGTGAAGCTCGCGAGCTATGTCACGCTGACCGCGCACCATACCATCCGGGACGTCATCGTCATTGACATCTCAAAGCTGCCAGACGATTGGGCTGGGATAGAGCGAGCGCTCCGAAAGCGGCTCGGATTGTAGCTAGAATGGAATATTCTATCTATGCGGAGTAGAAAGGTTTATAAACAGTAGTGCATACTTTATATATACCAGCATGGCTGGAGGTGAAACAAAATGAAAACTCACAAGTGCAAGTGGTGCGGCAAGTCGATCAAGGATAGGGACGAGCGAGAGAAGCACTGCCATGCAGACTTCCCGACCCATTGAGGACACAATGACCACGCAGCAGGAAGGCAGGGCATCGGGTGCTTGTCTCATCTCGCCCTGCCGCCTGCGCTTTCATGATGGCAGGTGTGGGTAGTTCACTGACTGAGGTGATAAACGTGGGACAATCATTTGGACGAGGACCGTGCCCCAAGTGCGGCAAGATCATCTCATCGTGCGGGCTCGCTCAAGCTGCACATGCGCGCTCGCATGAGAAGGATGGTCAACCAAAGGTCGAGCAGAACCGTGCATGGTATCAGAAGTGCAAGGTCTGCAAGTCATCGCTTCCGCAGGAACCAAATGCTCAGCGCGAGTACCGCAAGCATAAGCGGTGCAAGGTTTGCATGTCTCAGGCGATTGAGAAGGTTGATGAGGTGATCGAGAAGGCGAAGGAGGTCAAGAATGCAGAGGACCCTCGGCTCACCGAGATCTATAAAAAGCTCAATGCTCTCCACATCAAAGACGCGGACACGTACGATCCAGCGGAGCATACTAAGATCCGGGATGAAATCCATCAGCTCAACAATGAGGTCTTAAAAATCCGCCAGGAGCGGTCTAAAGCATTGGGAGAAATGATGACGGAGCGGAAGTAAGATGAAGCTCAAGGGAAAGAAATGTCCCACATGCGGGAAGAAAACTCTATCTCATCCATCATGCAAAGAGTGGTCGGCGTGGCGCGATCTCGCGATAGTGGTCTGCCGTTCGTGCGAGTCACGTTTCAAGGTTAAGAGGTGGATGAAGTGAATCAAGATCTTCTGCGAGACCTTTACTCTTTCTTGAAGGATGAACTTGGCAAGCGAGGACATGACATTGACAAGGACGGAATTTGTTTGACTTCTTCGATTCTCGTCAGAGAGATCCTCATAAGGCTTGGGTATGTCTGCTCAGTCAGGCGAGTAGAAATTCTGATTGTGAATGATGAGGGCCGGAAGATCCTCGAAGAATATGATAAGACCGGGATCATGCTCTCAAAGGACGAGGTCATCGCTCGCGGCGGATGGATCATTGGGCTTGGGTGGGCCAAAGACGATTTCCATTACCTTGTATGTTTCTTGCTTGAGGACTCGATCATGGACCTCACGTTCGGCATCGTTGATCGCCCAGAGCACGGGATCAAAGCATCTCCGATGTGGGTGACGCTCGAGACTCTTCCGGGATGCGTGTACAGCATCTGTTTGCGCTCGTCAGATGATGATCAAATGTCGACTCCACTGCTCGATGATAAGATTTGGATGAAGGACGTTGTCACCCGTGGCCGGAAACTTCTTTTGAAGTATCGCTTAGATAGCAATGATTAAAAACAGATGACGGCTTCTCTTCTCAAGTCGAGTTGAGAGGGGGACGAGTTGAGGATTGTTTCTGCTTGGACGAAGTTCAATGCCATAACTTTGCTTTACCGGGATGGCGACAACAAGTTCGAGCAGGTGATCGACTACCCCGTGTTCAGGCATTACATCATCATCGGAGCTGGCGATCGCGGGCATCCTGCAGTCGAACGGTACACCCGGATTCGCGAGATCTCAGATGTCGAGTATACGGGGAAGTATGCTAAGCTGTATCTCAAGAGAGCTGGCATGGTCTACAAGATCCGAGACGCGCTTGAGGTTGCTGGAGTCAAGACCTATGAGTCAGACATCCCATATTGGAGACGGTACTTGATTGACACACTCACCCCGGTAGGGACTGACAAACTCAAGATCCTCTACATCGACATCGAGACAGATGACACGATCTCAGAGATTCATGTTGGTCGGTATCCGATCTTGAGCATCGCGTGCGTCGATCAGAATGATAAGGTAAAGTTCTTCATCAACGAGAACCACAAGGACCGAGACTGCGAGCGGAGGCTTATCCGCGATTTCTACAATGCTGTGAAGGATTACGATGTCTTGGTCGCGTGGTACGGCGACGGGTTTGACTTCCCATACTTGGAGGAGCGATGCAATTGGCTTGGGATAGAGTTGAACTGGAGATACTTCCAGAAGTTTGACATCATGGCTAGGTTCATCAAAATGAAGCGGATGCGGTCGTACGCGCTGAATGATGTCGCGCTCGCAGAGCTCGGAGAAACGAAGATCAAGCTGGGCAAGAAGGTGATCGAGACCTACCTTGAGGACAAGCAGAAGCTGATGGAGTACAATGTCATGGATTGCAAGCTCATGAAGAAAATAGATGAGAAGTTCCAGATCACTCAGATCTTAGACTCGTTGAGCTCAAAGACGAATTGTCTTCTTGAGGAGGTAAGATTCCCGACCATCATCATCGACAACATGATTCTTAGGAAGGTGAGAGAGCTGAAGCTCGGGTTAAGGTTCCCGTACCGGCCGAAGTCAAAGGCGACGCGCACCTCGTTCGTTGGAGGATATGTGCAGGAGCCGCCGGCCGGATTGCATCGAGGTATCTTGATATTGGACTTCAAGTCGCTCTACAATCGCATCATGCAAAGTTGGAATATCTCACCAGAAACGCTGCGAGCTGGCAAGGAGAAGATCTACGTCCCAGAAGATGATTCAGCTTGGTTTGCGAAGGACATCAAGGGAGTCATCCCTCAAATTCTTACTGGACTTGAGGATGAGCGGAATTATTACTTGCGGAAGCGCAATGCGTTCGATAAGGGGACGCCAGAGTGGGTCTTGTATGACATCTTGGAGAAGGTGCCGAAGGTCATCCTGCTCAGTTTTTACGGCGTCATGGGCAACCCAGTCTCAAGATACTACCACATCGACATCGCTGGCTCAGTCACCCGGGCAGGGAGATGGCTCATCAAGATCAGCAAGAATTTCCTTGAGGAGAAGGGCTATCAAGTTATCTACATCGACACTGATTCCCTGTTCGTGAAGATCAACAAGGACAACTTGGACGAGCAGATTGCATTGGGACAGAAGCTCACGCAGGAGCTTAATGATTTTTACTTGACGTTGCTTGGGAACTTCAACATCGCGCCAGAGGACCGAAAGATTGAGATGAAGTTCGAGAAGGTAGTCAAGCAGATGATCTTCGTCGGCGATAAGGAGAAGGGCACGAAGAAGCGCTACGCTGGAGTCCAGACTTGGGATGAGGGTAAGAAGATCGAACCGAGATTCTTCTGCAAGGGGATCGAGCTCGTGAGGACTGACCAGTCGGCCTTTGCTTTAAGGATGCAGCGGACAGTGATCGACATGATCTTCAATGGCAAGTCCTCGCTAGAGATCTTCGAATACCTCTCAGCTCAGCGGACGTTGGTTCAGATTGGTCAGTTGACGAAGGACGATGTCCTCCTCTACAAGGAGCTGACGAAGCCAATCATCGAGTACAAGACCGCGATCCCGCATGTGCTGGTCGCGAAGCAGATGATCGAGTGCGGCGCTGAGGTCATGGTCGGCCAGAAGATCTCGCACATCTACATCAAGGGCCCGAAGGGAAAGATGCCGATCTACTCTGAGAGCTACACGTCAGGATACGATCAAGACCATTATTGGTCGCACATCATCTGGCCGCCATCTGAGCGCATCCTGAGGTCTGTCTTCCAGGACTACCCGTGGGAGACATTGGACATCAAGAAAGCTCCTAAGTCACGGAAAAAGGAGCAAAGCATTTAAATCTATTGTAATTATTATTACAATATGAAGCGAATCAACGCGGCTCTTGATGACGAGAACATGGAGTTCTTGGCAAGGTTTCGAGACGAGAACCATACAGATAGTCTTGAGAACGCGTTGAATGAGATCATACGAGCGTTTAGGACGCATGATTGTTCAGGGAGGAAATCAAAATGATCGACGACAACAAGGTGAGGATTGAGGAGCTCGAGGAGCTCATCACTGCAAAGGAAAAAGTGCTTGAGTCGAAGATTGACGAGCTCAAGGTGGAGTGGGAGCGCCAGAAGGCGATCCTGAGATCTATCGTGACCCTTGAGGACGAGGTCAAGCAGATCCGCGAGAAGATTGATGTGCTCAAGGAGAAGAAGAGGGAGTAAATGCCATTTAAGGGGAAGGGGATCAAGGAGAAGGAGAAAGTCTTGAACAAGTGCCCGACTTGCAAGATGCGGAGCGATGCGCCTCAGACTGGATATACCAAGAAGGATGGGACACTGACTAGAGATTGGACTTGTAAGAATCCTAATTGCCGGACTAAGATCTTCGAGGAGGAGCCAGATGAGTGAGATCAAGACTCTTAACATCGACTCTCTCGAGCCGAATGGCTGGAACGACAACCTCATGAGCGACGGGATGTTCGCCCATCTCAAGCGGACGATGTCGAGGTTTGGCAATCTCCAGCCTATCCTAGTCTGGAGCCATGTCGATCGCACTCGCGGGATCATCCCAGCGACAAGGAACATCATCATCGACGGCGAGCACCGCTGGAATGCTGACAAGGATCGCGGAGCGAAGACGATTGACTGTGTCGTCATCACTGACAAGGACATTGTCAACTTCTCTAAGGTGATGCATGAGGAAGGACTGATCCCGCTGCCGTTGCCAGACGAGATCAATGAAGACTTCTACTCAGTCGTCGTCCGGATCCTCACCGTCCTCATGAATGACATCAAGGGAGAACCAGACCCAGTGAAGCGCGGCGCTACTTACCTTGAGATGACGAAGGTCATCGAGGTGAAGCAGTTGGGAGAGATCCTTAACACCGCCCCAGAGATCATTGAGAGCCACAAGACGCTCTTGGAGATGGACCAGCTCGCTGCCGAGGCAGACGTCAAGGTTCTCAGGGACAGGCCGAAGTACAATGAGGTAAAATTACTGATGAACGACGAGGAGTTCGACAAGTTCCAGAGCGCGGCTCGTGAGACTGGGATGAGAGATCATTTGGCTGCAGTGATGTTCATGTGCGATAAGATCTTGGAGGGGTGAGATGGAATCTGATCCAATGGCATTGGTCGCGAAGATGATTGAGCATCCTGAGAAGCTTCCAGAGAAGATGTGCTGCATCTGCGGCCACGCGTTGTTGACTCACTTCGAGGAGCTGCCGACACTTTCTAAGATCGGCTGGCGATGCCACTGCTTAGGATTGGACGGCTATCAGTGCGAGTGCTTCTTGCGGAAGGACAGCGTTGCCTCTAAAGTCGACTACTATGACTTCAAGCGGCGGGTCATCGAGAGAACGGAGGGAAAACAATGATCGAGAATTTCATCAAGGAGTACCCGAATACAAACGCATGGCATACGAGCTTCAGAGTCTTGGAAGCTCTCGAGGGCGAGAAGATCCTCTCAGTCCTTGAGCTTGACGACATCTCATGGCTTATCGTGCTTGAGTCTGGCTTTTCGCTTTTGCTCTACCGCAATGGCGCATTCTCACTCGAAAGTAAAGACTTGACCATCGCGCACATTGAGGCATTCGCTGGCGAGACTGAGACGCTCGCGCACTCGCATGTCAAGGCAATGAAGCTCATTAAGAAGCCGGAAGCTCCAGACGGAGGCAAACTAAAATGAGCGAAGATCAATTAAGAAAGCGGATGAGATTTGAGGAAGTGCCGACAAAGTATGACGTGTTTATTGGAGAATATCTGCTCGGCGAGATCAAGTTCAATGTCGGTCATCAGGCGTGGGCGTTCATCCCGAGAGTCGGTCAGATTGAGATTTACCCAGACGAGCTGGCGAAGATCAATGAATTTGTCATGGACATTACGAACACGACGTCCTGTCAAGAGAGATCTTTAACCAGGAAGGATTTGATCGCATCGCACGTCAGGCCGCAAGATCTAGACCTCTATGAAGATCTTGACATCGTCAGGCCAGTCCATCCGCTTCCAGATGAACCGATCGAGGGTAGGAAGTAATGGCTGCCGCAGGCAAGATTTTAATACTGGACTACCAGAGTGACCTCTAAGATGACCCGGATCAAGACCATAGACATCATCAAGCTAAAGAACTATGTGGTTTCTGTGTCATTCTGGGAGCTCAGGGGTGCCTTCCACGTGGGCATTGACGTCGAGTTCCTCGATGTTGGCACCTGGTTCAGCTTCTACTTCGGGTTCTGGGGCATCGACTTGAGCTTTGCGAGGGTGAGCAGATTATTTCATCGGGTGCACAAGAAGCGGAATGCCTTAAGTTTCAAGCGGTTGAAACGATCATTCCAAAAGATTTGGAAGAAGTGAAAGAAATGGACGACATTGTCACGCCGGAGGACTTGGCGAAGACTGACGGCACTGACCGAGCTGCGACTTGGATCAGGAACACCAAGCCACATCGGTACAAATTGACTTCAGAGCGCGCGAAGGAGATCGGTAAGAAGGGCGGGCATGGGATGAGTCTTCGGAAGCGGATCGCTGCGAGTCTGAATGCTTCTCGGTCAGGGAAGTATGTAAGGACTCCAGAAGTCCTCAAGGCGGTCATGGTCTCAAAGGAGGAGAGGGCAGTCGGCGTCACGATCAAGGACAAGATCAATCAGGCGAAGTTGATCTCAGCTTTCGCGGGAGCGAACACTGCGCTCGAGTACGTCGAGGCGATCAAGCTCGGGATGGCAGAGTACGAGCTGATCTTGAAGGCGTGGGAGATCGGGATGGAGCGGAAGGGGCGGCTTGTGACCCCATTCCACCGACATCAGTTCCAGGAATTAGTTCTCAAGATGGGTGAGACTGTCCATGGGCTCGGGCCGAAGAATACAATCAACGTCCTCGCCGAGAAGGTCGAGGTCAAGGGCGAGGTGGACTACACTGAGCTCATGCGCAAGATCACGCAGTACCATGAGAAGGTCGTGGACGCGAAGTTCACGGAGGTAAGACAAGATGAGGCCAAAGATCAGGGAACTGGCGGAAAGCTGGACGTTCAAGAAGAAGTTCACATATCAGATAACAAGGACTCGAAGATCATTCCGGCGATTCCCGACCATCCTCATCAAGGTGGGGACGATGCCGCAAAACCGATACCAGTACGATCGGAGATGCCACTTCATTCCGGGACGGAAGATCAGAGTGGCAGAATTCAAGCCAGGGTGGTTGAATTGGGAGATGATCAGGATCAACAGTCTTGACTTCGTGATCGGCATTTTGAGAGCGTCGAGGTGAAACAATGAATTGCCCTAATTGCAAGGAGAGTGGCTACCTGATCCAATGTGACTGGGAGGAGGGCGAGTCTGGAGGCGGAGGAGGTCCAGTCGGCGAGCAGCGGTTTGCTGCTGAGCAGTCGCATCGAGTGCGACGGCCAGCTTGCGGAGAGTGCGGCTGGACCGGCGAGTGGGAGTGCGTCGATAAGGATGAGGACTTGGAGGAATAATCATGGCTGAAGGGATCAAGTTCGAGTGCCACGTTTGCCGAGAACAGCACATCTTGGAGGACATGCCATGCATCCTCATTGTGGATGGAACTCTCAAATTCCCGACACGATGCCCATACAACCACGTAGCAACTCCACGGTGGGTGAGAGCATGACATTGTTCACGGACAAGGTAGGTAAGACACGATTCATGCGTATCTTAGAATTTTTCATTACATGGCGAGGCATGGCTTACACTGAGAAGGAAATCTCTAGCGATTTCAAGTATTCATCAGAATCTATCTCAGCAACAATCACGCGATTGGTGAAGCTCGGGTATGTTATTAATTCTGGAAGTTTCTACCAACTCAATGAGAAGAATCCTTATGCCAAATGCTTTATTAAGATTTTTGATACAGGGATTAGTGATGACTTAAAGAGGAAATCCAAATGACGCGCTACCCGGAGGAGTGGTATTGTCAGAAGTGCGGCACAGTGAATCCGACAATCCGGCTGAATCGGAAGACCCGAGATCCATTGAGATATTGCTTGAATTGCAAGGCATCAAGACCGAAGGTCATCAGATGAGGCTTATTGACAAGAAAGACCAATCGTGGGGGCATTATACCGCGCGAGGGCGAGAATATAAGTCTCAGCCGAGGCTGAAGTTGTGCAGCGAGTGCATTGAGAAATACTTTACAATGAGAAGGAAAGGACCATACTTGTGTCCAGCATGCCGAAAGAAAAAGATTGCGCAGCAGGCAGCCGGGAGCTGCTCCGTGATTTGAGGATCCACCTCGTGGTTTGCGCACCATTTGATCACGGAGGCGAGGTTGATCCTCGTCCGATGGTTCGAATCCATCGCTGCGCATCATGGAGCTCCCTGAGATCAAGTACTTGCCGAGCTGGTATGATCCGACTATCGAGTTGACTGCTCAGCAGCAAGAGTACCTTCTGCTTCTTACGAACACATTCAGGATGCGAAGTGAGACTGGCCAGCCGATCCCGTACGTCCCGACAAAGTACCAAGCGCAATTCCACTTGGAGTCGCTCAACATCAAGGGGGTTGATGCGAAGGACATCCTTTACATCAAAGCAAGGGGAGTGTCGTTCACGTCATCATCATGTGTCGACATCATCACGACCGCGAGCATCTTCGACAACCAGACTATCCCAGTCATCGCGCAGCGACAGAAGGCATCGAATTACATAGTCAAGCTCTGCAAGTGGTTCATTTTAAACTCTTGCGGGAATCTCAAGGATCAGTTTGAGTTCAAGGAGACTGAACTCCGGAACAAGAAGACCGGATCAGTCATCGCGTCATATCCGTCTGGAAGCGCAGCGGATTCAGTCAGAAGTCTTCGCTTGATGCGCTGCCTGGTCGATGAGTACGCGTTCCAGAATAGATCAGATGAGCTTTTGGCAGCAGTCCAGGATGCGATGATCGGAAGCCTCTCGCAGACGATCATCGGCTCGACGCCGTACGGCAGGAACAATAATTTCTTCAGGCTTGTCAACAAACCAGTCGGATTCCGAGTGTTCAACCTCCCAGTCTATGATCCGAGCAAGGTCGACATCTTTAAGCCACTGGAACCTCAGAATCTTATTCCGATTGCGCCGTGGATCAATGTCAAGAAGCTTGAGACGAAGCGGCAGAGAGATATTGAGATCTTCAAACAGGAACAAATGTGCTTGCATCCTGACACAGTCGTCCTCGGAGAAAAACCAATGCAAATCAAGAATATCTCCATTGGAGATAGGATACTGAATCGAGATGGCGGGGTTTCTATCGTTAAGGGAATACTCTCTCGTAAAATATCTGAAGAATGCGTTAAGATGCAGGTATGGGGAGGGAACGAGATGTCTCTCACGAAAAATCACCCAATCCTTTCAATCAAGAATAACAAGTCAAGGAGAGAGTACCTTAAGATCTCGCCAGAGTTCAGGTTGGCAGGGGAACTCAAGCCTGGAGATTATATCCTATTTCCAAGATTGAATGGCCGCAGGGGCATTAAGAGCATCAGATTGAGTGCATATCTTGGAGACACATTCATTAGATCTGGGGATCGGATTTATCATAAGGTCAAATGGACAAAAGGAAATTCTTTGCCACTTAACGAACCTAAAAATTCAATATATGATGAGATCCCGCTTAATAGAGATGTTCTTAGACTGTTTGGACTTTATATTGCTGAAGGGTCTGCCGTTGGCAATCAATTGAGGTTTGGGTTTTCATCGAGCGAGAGCCAATTAATTTCTGAAGTCCAGACGACGATAGAGATGTACTTTGGGAAACGAGCATCAATTTCAAATCATGATACTCGGCCGACATCGACAGAAGTGGTCTGTTTTAATAAGCTTCTCCATGACGTCTTTCGCATACTGTTCGGTATAGGAGCTAAGAATAAACACCTTCCAGAATTTGTTTGGGACCTTTCAAGGGATCAGATGATGTGGCTTTTGAATGGGTGTTTTGATGGCGATGGTTGTCGGACCGAGAAAAAATATATTTATGGGACCATCTCGGAGAGATTGGCTAAAGAGATCAATCTCGTGCTTCTTATGAACAATGTCTATTCGAGTGTGCATGTTTCAAAAGACAAGCGGAAAACTGCAATGTTGCTTGGAAGGAAAGTCAACCGAAATCCCCCCTATCAAATCCAGATATATGGTAAATCATTCGAAAGACTATCTAAATTCTTTGGTATAGCGCATCAGGGCGTTCGTCATAGCAAGGTCTTTCAATTTGATAAATTTGATCTTCTTAAGATAAGAACTATAGATTTTAAAGATTATTCTGGAGATGTTTGGAATCTTGATGTTGATGGCGACAGTACCTATTTGACTGAGATCGGGATCGTTCATAATTGCTCGTTCCTTGATGATTCACTTAGCTTCTTACCATACTCTCTTATCATGCAGTGCATCGACAATGAGCTGAAGAATTACTATGAGGACATCATAAAGGATTCTGAGTTCGTCTTCAAGACTGACAATCCGATGTACATAGGGATCGATGTCGCTCGGAGCCGAGACTTCACCGCAGTCTCATTGTTCGAGAAGACCATCGATCCAGAGGACGGAAAGCTGCGGATGACACAGCGATTCATCGGCCTCTTGAAGAACGTCTCCACTCCAGATCAAGAAGCGCTAATTTCAAGCCTCTTCAGGCACTTCCCGAGCATCGTGAAGGTCCGGATTGACATGACTGGCGTCGGCACTGGGCTGTTCGACTACCTCAGACGCCGGCATGGGTCGATGGTCGAGGGCATCCAGTTCTCGGAGAGAGTCAGATCTGGCCAAGGGGGGAAGCGGCTTCCGATCATCGACCGGATGGCGACAAACATGAAGCACATGATGCAGGACGATTCAGTGAGCTTCATCGGAGATGATCTGCAGGTAAAGCACTTGAACGCAGTGAACTATGACTTCAAGGCTGACCACAAGCGGCTTGAAGGACACGCAGACCTGTTCTGGGCAAACGCTCTCGCGCTGCTTAAGGAGGGATTCAGGTCTGGCATCGGCTCGACTGTAGATTATTCATCGACTGTCCCGGTTCCGGGACCGCAAAAGCTTCCGATCCTCGAGAAGCGGGACACTGAGGAGCTGAGGAAAACCCTCGCCCAAGTCACTTGGCCTGAGAAGATCGCTTGGATGAAACGGCAGGCTCGAGGCAGCGGAAGATTTTGATAGCAATGATTAAAAAGCGGAGCACGTTGCAGATATAAAATGGCCGATGACCTGAAGTTCGATGAGCAGAAGATTCTCGATGAGGCGATCATGCGCGGACTCATCACTGAGAATGAGTACTATCGAGAGTACCATCGGAGGTATGTCTGCGCCCATGGAAATGACTCATTCATCCAGCTCCTTGATTGTGCTATCAAGAATGCGATCTCATCTGAACTAATTGACATATTTATCACACTCAACAAGAATTTGCTCAATGATCGGAAGAAGCTTGAGAAGCGGTTCAAGATCAAGATTGCGATACCAGGCGAATTATGAGGGTCAAGACCACATTTGAAAAGTCAGGGAACTGCATCGTCGAGATCGAGGTCTTACAGAAGGAGATCTGTGATGACTTCAAAAATAGCAAGTACTTCATCAATTGGACGTGCGCGTGGGTCTCCGGCGCGATCCGAGCGAGCGTCTTGAATGAGATCATCAAGATCGTCGACGATCCGATGCTCCTTCATGATAAGGAATTCCGAGATCAGATGAATGAGTCGATGCTGTCTGAAGCCGCCACTGACGCTATACTCATCCATACCAAGCTCAAGCAGATGGCTTTAGGAGCGCAAGTACAGGAGAAGGAGAGTGAGGAGCGTGACAAATCTTATTTCGGCTAAAGTCAACAAGGATATGTGCATCTGCGTTTGCGGGCATCCGAAGTACTGGCACAACAAGAAGGGGAAGTGCTTGAAGTGCAGTTGCAAGAGGTTCATCTGATGGAGATTGCAAAGATCGGGGAAACGATTAAGGTCGACTACAGCGATTATGGGAATGTCTTTGGGATCCGAGTCATCATGATTGATGGCGAACAGGAGTTTGAACTCAAGCCGGATGAGCCGATCTCCCACATACGACATGGGAAAGCCTTTGTACCAAACTTCAGACGGAATGGCAAGATGAAATTCATTAAGACTAGGCCTGGCGACGTCGTGATACTTGCTAAGAGCAATCTGATCGCGGTATTCGTCACGGAAAAAGAATCTATCAATGACATAGTAATCTCGGACGTCATCGCGCTCACGGCCAACATCGACCCGGATGGGAGCGTCTGGGGATTTGACACAAATTGCGGCCAGATCGAGAACTTGATCAAGGAGGCGAGGAGACTGCTCGAAGAGTGAGATGAATTATGATCGGATCGAAGCAAAGATTATAAATGGGAAGATGGTCTCAGTACCAGTCAAGGAGACCGATGAGGTAGATACTATGGCAGAATCAACAAAGAAAGCAACAATCGACAAAGCAGACATGGTGCGAGACTTAGGCGATGGGATTAAGTTCTTTGAGCTTCAGAAGCAGAAGCTCGAGGAGCAGATCACTGAGCTTGAGGGAAAGATTGATGAGTGCGACAAGGTCATCAGTGCGAAGAAGAAGCGGCTGGAGGAATTCCTGCATGATGAGTGAGCGCAAGAGCTTAGTCCCGATCTCGAACTTCCCGGTGATCTACGTCATGATCACCCAGATCTGGGACCAAAAGAATTCATGCTATCACCTTGTCTACAAGACATACACGTCATTCGATGTCAAGGTTGAACGCGTTTTGACTAATTTCGCGGTCATTGAGCCAAAGGCTCATAAGTGGCAAAATAATCAAGAGGAGCTGCTTGACACTGTAGCAACGATCAAGGTACTTCGGCTTATGGAGCAGGAGAACCAGATGCGAAACATTGAGCTTACGCTGATCGGCGCAACACAATATACTGTGCCGAGATCGATGCGCAGGTTCCACTCCTTGAATGTGGAGAGAACTAAGTCTTTAAAGAAGTTCGACAAGGAGTGCATTCGGCCGCACATCATGCAATTCTTCGGGCCAGATCGGAAGATGAAGAATTTTGACTTCACGATGACATTGATTAATATGCGACGGAATACTATTGCGTCGGTTCCGAAAGTCTTGACTAAGTGGTACCAAGTGAACGTTCCACCGAGGACGCGAGTCGCAGCCAACTCACTTAGCGTTGAGCATCGGGAAGTTGTTTTGAGCAATATTGAGGCGATCAACCTCCATGGCGACGGCCAGAAATTTTTAGATGGAGTGGATGAGCTCTATGATTGGACGATGAAAAATATGGATTGGAGCGAATCTCACTTGGAGCTTGACAATGGAGCATGAGCACGCGCCGAGCGAGATCGTCATCAAGACGAAGAATGGCGAGGTCGTCATGCGGATCGTTTGGTGCGTCCAGTGCGGCGCAATCAAGCTAAACGACGCGAGCGATTGGAATCTGCCATTGACCATGAGTGCGCTTATCATCAAGAAGCCGGAGGCGGAGAAAAATGGTTGATATACCTAGTAGATGGGTGGATTGCAGCAAGCATGGCAAATCTGCGGCAATTACTGTATCTGAGGATGGTAAGCCGGTTGGGATCTACTGCTTTAAATGTATTGCTGAATGGATTGACAAGCATTTTAAGAACTATCTTCCGAGGGTGAAAGGATGACTTGCATAGTGACCGATGCGATGTGGGCAGAGTTCATTCAGCATATTAGGAACACCCACCATTGGGAAGTACTGTTCGCTATCGCACTCTTCACTCCCGCGGCCATTGCATTCCTCTGGATGTTCAGAGATTTCCTTCGCACATTCAAGGCGAGGTCAGTCATCTACCCGGAGTCGAAGAACGGATTCGTTCCTGACGCGGTGATGCAGCCGTTTCCGTGGATAAAGAAAGCAGTTAAGGAAGTCCGGCTTGTGAAAGGTATAAGACCACGACCTCAGATGGCAAGACGACACGGAGGAAAGAGGCGATGATTCTCGAAGAACTTGACAAGGAATGGGAAGGGCAAAATGTAGAGAAGGCAGCGTTGAAAGCTTTGTGCCGGAAGTATTCCCCTAAAGCGATCATGGAGTGGGTCCATCGCGGTCTTTCGATCGAGAGCAAAGAGCTTCTCATCACATGGCATCGCGAGTCGCTTAATCAACTCGGAGCGCCAATCATCGACATACCAGAGAGCTCGCCAGAGAACGATTATGGCGACTACTTTTCGGAGAGATGAGAGTGGAAGACGACGGATGGGACGATGCCGAGGATTTTGATGATTCAGGAGAAGAAGAATAAGCGAGGAGGGAAATGAATATGCAAGCAAAAGAGACCATGAAGAAGATAGAGAACGGAGACATCGCTAAGATCTGGATGGACATCCAATCTGTGTTCCAGCTGGCGAGCAGCAAAGCCATAACGCAGGGCGAATGTTTCAAGATGTTCAACGCACAGAGGGCAAAACTTGGGTTTCCTGGGATGAGTGCAGAGGACTTCGCACTCAACTTCACGAGCAAGCCGAAAGAACCTCAGCCGTATCCGAAGGAAGCGCCTGTCAAGACGGAGGCAAAGTAAGAGATGGACAAGAGAATCAAGTGCCCGCAGTGCCAAAGTAAGGTCTTCAGGATAGTCGATACGGATGAAGATCTAAAGGTCAGCTGCAATAAGTGCGGCGCGACTTATCTCGGCTTCAAGAAGAAGACTGCAGAGCCCGCACAACCTGAACTGGCGCTGAAATCATGATATTCGACCAAGCTCATCTTGAAGCCTTCTGGCAGGTGAAGACTCACCGCGAGGAGAACTTCATGAAGGAGCTTATCGCATACATCAATGGTCAAGGGTGGTTCAAGTCAAACGAGTCTGAACTGTTCAGGTTCCTGTCAAGGAGGTCAGTCAAAGTGGAAACAAGATTGTCGAAGCCAGAGATCGAGCGAATGATCCGTCAAATGCTGCCGCACGCGACGATCTCCCGCTGGGATGAGAATGATCTCATCTTAGATATGGATCCATCAAAGCTCAAGCGCGAGGTCGTGAAGGATGCTGAAATCTTCATGCCAGCGCACAAGCCGCGCACCATCTTGGGAGACTACACTATCTGCCCGATCGTGAAGGGAGAGACGACTGCGCACTATCTCATCATCCAATGATGAAGTTCTTCGAGCTGCCATTCCATAGTCCGCCAGCTTTTGATGAACGAGACGAGTACAAAAAGAAGCTGGCGAATGTCTCGGTAGAGAAGGTCCTCAATGAGCTCGAGATCCGCAAGATCTTAAGGGACTGCTTAGAGCCGAAGAATTTCTTGCTGAGGGAGGAGCGCTCGATCTCTGGGATCGATGGGCACCCGTTCGACTTAATCGCTGGAGACCAGGAAACGCTTACTCTTATTGGATTTGAGATTAAGGGCGATGGCGATGCGTACACTCTCCTTCCGTCTCAGATTGATTCTTACATGTTCGGCTGCGACTACACTTTTCTGGTTGTCCACAAGAAGAAGTCTCCTGAGTATCTTCCGCGAGGGATCGGAGTCCTCAGGGTTTTTGATGATGGGTCAATGACAGTCGAAGTCTGGCCGAAGATGATCCATTGGACTGAGGTGGCAACTGAGTCAGAGCGCGACTTGCTGTTCAGCGCGAATGGGTTCGGCGGGAACGCTGATAAGGTGATGAGCTATCTCGACATCATCGAGGGAGTGCGGCGCAATATTCTTTTCAATCGGTTCTTCGCGGAGCGAGACTACATGCAGAGGAGCTATAAGAAGTTCTGGCCGTTCACAGAGGAGCAGAAGGTCATCATGATGGGGTTCAACTTGCCGAGCCAGGTGAAGCTCTTGGAGCGAGACCTCTTGGGACTTGAGAGGCGGTTCTTGACGGTCAAGCAGACGTTCCTTAAGGGCAAGGCTTACGCTGAAAAGTAATCATATTTAAATACAGGAGAATCGGAGGTCCATTGATGGGGACAGATGCTGGTGTGACAAGCGATTCAGTTGAACCTTCAAGAGTCTGGAGGCCGATCTTCATGATGAGGGACAAATTCGACCTTGCGAAGATCGGGATCCGCAAGCGGCGCGAGGAGATCAAGATTGTATTCGCTCGCCAGAGAGCGATCTTAGTCGCTAAGCTGCGATGGATCTACAGTCGGTGGATTGTCCAGAAGATTATTAGCTTCGACATCTCGTTCATCTTTGTCTTCTTAGCGCTCAAACTTGCAGGGTATGGGTGGACTAAAGAGAATCTGCTCGCATCGCTTGGGTTGTGGTTCATGATCAAGGAGATCTTCAAGCATGTCAGGGGAGTCGCGACATCGTTTCGGTTCAAGGGGTAGGTGAGGCATTATGGTTTCATTGAGGGAGATGTTCACAGCGCAGCGCACAGTCACTCGGCTCGGAGCAATCAGCTTCCCGACGAACATCTTCCGGGACGAGAAGCGCACTCCCCACTACGAGATGCACCGCTCGTTGGAGCTCTTCGAGATGCGGCCGATGATCAACTCGGCCGTCAAGCAGCTCGCGCGGTTCATCATCGGCGGGACCATCTCAGCTAAGTCAGCTGATCAGCGGTCGCACGACTTCCTGAATGCCTGGATCAAGCAGCGCGAGAACTTGCAGAACGAGGTCTCCAACATGTGCGTCTCCGCGCTGTGCACAAACAACGTCTTCGCGGAGCGATCCTGGAAGGAGATGGTGAACCACCAGTGGGTCCTCGACAACGTCTTCAATATCAATGACGTGAGCCGCGTCTACTATAATCTGGACGCGCAGTCGAAGGAGAACCAGACCGCCGAGGAGCGGATGGACTCTTACTGGCTCTACGAGGTGCCGATCGAGATCCGGCAGGCGCCGTTTGGCGGGGTGAACCTCAGGCCAAAATTCTGGAAGGTCAATTACGTCTACGCTTCATACCTCTACGCGAAGATGATCTGGGCAGTCGGGATCCATCAGTCGAAGATCGACCACTGCAAGTTCGGGTGGTCCAGAGACGGCATCTACGGCAGGGGATTCTTGGCATCCTGCATCGACGATGGCGAGATTCTCACTGAGATCCTCAAGAACTTCGCGACAATCGCCAGGTACCGAGCGATCGGCAGGAAGATCATCTCGATCGGCGACGTTGAGAACGTCGCCGGCACTGAGGATATCTTGAAGATCCGGGATGACCTCAACTCGCTCCCAGAGAACGAGCACCTCATCATCAACAAGCCGTTTAAGTCAGAGCCGCTGTCGTACACAAACGAGAACGATCCGATGCAGAACCAGGTCGACTTCCTCAGGAAGGACATCTCTTCTGGTCTCGTGCCGAACTACCTCACGCCGTGGAACTCTGAGGTGAACCGCGCGACAGCGATGGAAGCTAAGATCCCATTCGAATTAGAGATCAACTCCTTCAGGCAGGAGATGATGGAGTTCTTGAACAGATTAATAATCAAGGAGCTCAGGAAGGTCTACACATGGCTCGCTGATGACGCTACCTTCACTTGCGGTGTTATCGACTTCGAGACTAAGGATGAGAAGGTGAGGTACGGGAACACCCTCTTCACGGCGAACATCATCACCCTCAACGAGTTCAGGAAGCTGGTCGGCTACGAGACCGTCGAGAGCGGTGACAAGTTCCTCAAGGACCTGGTCGACACGACAGCGACGATCACCGGCGGGAGGCCGATGCCAGCCCCGCGGAGCGAGTCAAGAGGCGGTTCAGCCTTTCGGATCCTGAAGGAGCAGCTTTCGCCAGAGGACTCGAAGTTCTTAAGAGCTGCAGAAGGAAGCACCTCAATAATCCAATCCAGGGAGATCCGCGGGAAGAAGATCAGATTGGTCAAGGCTGAGACTGGGTACTTAGTCTACGATGGCAAGAGTCTGCTGAAGGACTTCTTGCCAGACGAGCGCCCTGCTGCTCAGGCGTTCTACGATGTCACCGTAGTCAAGCGCGAGAGGTCCCTGGATGACTTCTATGACCAAGAGCTCATCGAGCACAAGGTATGGGATGCCTTCTTCGACGAGGTCAAGCGGGTCAACGTAGAGGCCGTCGAGGAGGTCTTCAAGCAGCTGGGACAGAGCAAGGTCCACTCTGAGGGCTTCAAGGAGCAGATGGTCTTAGGGAAGGACATGCTGCCGAAGCTTGATCAAATCTTCGCTCGCTTCGATGCGCGCTTGAGCGACATCGTCGCCAAGGCAGTCGAGGACTTGTACGGCATCGCGATCCAGAAGATCGACGTGCTCGGGAGAGACGTAGCGGCAGATGACAAGGCCAGGCAGAAATTAAGAGAGATCGCTGAGATCATCAAGCAGCGGGTGCACAACGAGCTGAAGACCATGCACGGCTCGATGAAGCAGGACATCTTCAGGCGGCTGAGCGACGCGGTGGTCACCAACAAGCCGATCGGAGAGCTCAAGCAAGAGCTCAAGGACGAGTACTCTTACTACAAGACCAAGGAGAACCCTCAGGACTGGAAGATCGACCGCGTGGCCCGGACAGAGCTGGCAAACGGCACCATCTTGATGAAGCTCTCCAAGTGGAAGGAGATGGGGTTCTCTAAGGTCGAGCACCTCACCGTCATCGACGACAAGACCGGGGAGAAGGATCGAGAGTTCAACCGCAGGGTCTTCGAGATCGACTACCTTCTGTCGAATGATGAGGACCGGATCCCCTTACATCCAAACTGCTTCCCGGCAGGGACGAAGATTCTTACTAGATCTGGAGAGAAGCCGATCGAGAAGATCAAGGTCGGGGACGTCGTCAGAACACACAAAAACAGATGGCGTCTGGTCATAGGAACAATGAGCCGGAAGTACGTCGGAGATCTCTATCGCTACAAAGCGCTCATCGGGACTCCTGGCCATCCAATCTTCATCAAGGGGAGGTTCATCCCACTCAAGAAACTCAGCAATGACGCTGAGTATGCCAAGTGCGTCGTGTACAACATCGAGGTCGAGGAAGACGAGAGCTATGTCGCGAATGGGATCAAGGTCCACAATTGTCGGTGTACTTATGTCGCCTATGAATAAGAGAATCAAGGTCATGAAGCCAAGCGGACCATTCTATCTTGTTGAAACTATCTGTGCAGAATGCAGAGTTAAGATCCTTAGAACACCAGCAAGGGCGAAGCGGAATTGCTATTGCAATGGCAAATGCCAGATGGCTTATGAGTATAGAGTTGGAATTCGTGATCCGCATAAAATCACTGAAGGATCTCATGAATTCCTTAGAGAACGCACTCGCATGAGAGAGGAAACTGGGAATTTTACCCGCCAGATTGGGAAGCGCGGATATTATGTCATCATCACAACTAAAGGAAGGATGTATGAACATAAATATGTCTGGGAGAAATATCATGGAAAAATTCCGGACGGAAAGGTCATCCATCATCGGAACGGAGATCGACTTGACAATCGGATAGAGAATCTTGAATTAATAAAAATTTCAGCACATCATGCTCTCCATTATAAGGAATTGATCATTGGAGACGATGGTCGGTTTATGGGAAAATAAATCGAGTGATTACGATGAGCAGGAGAGCGATCAGGTATCTGATGAACGAGAAGCAAGATGTCGGATTGCTTGAGATGCTCATCATCTTCGCGATGGCATTAGGAATCCTGTTCCTGATCGCGCTCGCTTACTGGAGGTTCTGAAATGAGATCTTTCCGCGAGCGGCTCAACGTGGTGCATTACGAGCAGTTCATAAAGAAGTTCAATGAGAAGTTCATCCAAGATCGCGGCGATGATTTTGCGATCTCGCTCAAGGGCGAACCGCTCTCCCGGGTAGGGACGATCAGCTTAGACCGCCCAGATTGGGATCTCAAGGGAGTAAAGCACGAGGTCTGGGCTGATCCGAACAGGACAGTCCAGGTCGCGACGAACGGTGTGAGGCCCTCAGACGGATGGATCTGCTCTGACCGGCGTTGCGCGAAGCACAACTCTCGATTCTACCGCGAGACGGCTGGATACCAGACCACGATGCTCGGCAAGGGACTCATCACTGGAGACCTGTACACCTGCGGCCACGGCTGCCGGTATATGGAAGGTCTCAGCGAGGAGTCGCAGCGGAGGTATGGGGCATGATTGCGGGGACGGCAGTATCACCTCATCGGACAATAATCTTTCTTGCGCCGTCCCCATCATTCTCATGGCGGGATGCCGGAGGGAGCTGAGATGGTAGAACTTTTGGTGGACATCAGGAAAGCAGTGCGCCGGGACGGAAGAATAATCCTCATCGCGCATCAAGAGCAAGCCTACACTCAAGAGGCGTACAACAACATGCTGAACGAGTGGAAGAAGGAGCTGAAGTCGAAGCGCGAGTGGCTCAAGAACTATGACAAGCACTTAGCTGACGGAAAGAAGACCATGGCTGAGCAGATCGAGGCGATGCGCAAGCAGCTCGAGTTCGACGCGAAGAACCTCGCCAAGGGGATCAAGGAGCTCGGCAAAGTCGAGGAATGATGACTAATCATACTCCTGAGACAAAAGAATTCCTGGAGTTCTTGGCGGAGTACCGCACTCGCGAGGAGATCGAGAAGAAGTTCGACATCTCTGAGACCCAGAGCTACCATCTGCTCAAGTGGGCAGAGCGGGCGAAGCTCATCAAGCCGATGCAGCTGCGCGTCGCCGGGAAGACGAACCGCATGTGGTACTATCGGGTTATTTAATCATTTTTAAATACCAGCGACGCCGTAGCCTATCCATGGTAGCGTCGTAGTCACGTGCGCATAGCGAATCACTCTTTCAGATATAGTCATGGAGGGAGGAGAATGGCATTCAGAGAAGACCTTAAGAGGCTCAACGAATCGGTGGAGATTACTATCCTGCGAAATAAGAAGACCGGGAAAGAACGGAAATTCGACGAGAACGATCCTCCCCAAGCAAAGGAAGAAGAGGACCTCATCAACTCGGGAGAGTGGGAAGTTGTCGGGGCATTTTGGGAGGGAGCCAAGAAGGCTGAGGCTGGAATGGCATTCAGGGAAGACCTTAAGAGGCTCAACGAATCATCAAATCTTGAAGTCGGGAATTATTGGTCACCGACTGGAGATGAGACATGGGAGATCATTACGATTTCTGGCGACAATGTCTCACTCAAGAACGTCGACACTGGCACGACAAAGACTGTGAAAAAGAGTGAGGTCAAAGAGGTCACGCTCGGCAAGAAAGCACAGCCTGCAACTGCATCACTCGATCCGGCTGCGAAAAAGATGTTTGGCAAGTCTTACGATTCGCTCTCTGGAGAGGAGAGGAAAAAGGTCAGGAGAAGCCTTGGGATCTCAGAATCGCTCAAAGAGGGAGTCGTGCGTAGCATGGAGTGCCCGAGGTGCGGCAGAACAGTGACTGAGGACATGATCATGGACGCTCCCGACGGGAAGTATACAAAGATGGAGTCGTTCAAAGAGTCTTGGGCATATTGGACTGATAACGATCTTGGCATGACGAAGATCAAGCGAGCATTCGACATCGCAAGGATTAACCATGATGACAATCTAGTTCCTGGAAAGATCGTCATCGCTGATGAGGACTTCGACAAGTCTCAGGATGCGCTTGATCGGATCCCTGAGCGACACCAGATTGATCCGATCAACTGCGATAAGATTGGCGCAAGAATCAAGGTTGAGCAAGTCCATGCGCCGATCGGCCAAGAGCCAGAATTCGAGCAGCAGCGGAAGATGGTCAAGAAGCTTCTCAAGACTGAGCCGATCGATGAAATAATTAAGATGCTCATCGACGAGGGAGCTACAAAGGCTGAGGCCGAGAAGGTCATCCGGAGAGCTCAGACCGAATCATCCAGGGAAGCATTCCATTCAAGAGATCCGAGGCAGAAAAGCACATTCCCAACTGACCCACATAAGGCAGACCCGAACTGGAAGGGATATTCTGTCCTCACCGTCGCTGGAGACCTCTGGTATTTTGATACCGAGGAAGAAGCTCGGGACTACGTTAAGAACTTCAACGAGGGAGATTACAGCATAAGGAGAGTCGAGTCTTTCAAGGAAGGGAAGACACTTGAACAGATTGGCAGAATCTGGGACAAGATGACTCCCGAGCAGAGGGAAGCGAAACTGCTTGCCACTGGATTGAGTCAGCAGAACGTTGATGAGATGGTTGACAAGAGTTGGAAAGAGCTCAAGATTGCCCACACGATGTTCATCGGGAGAGCCTTCGATGAGTCCTTCAAGGAGGCGAATTTTAAAAAAAATGATTGGGCTCTCAAACTGTTCAAGAAGAGGTATGATGAACTCACCCAACAACAGAAGACCTTCGTTGATGAGACTGTAAGAATGATGAAG
>Ga0315294_10000164_pt1 | contig 70648 bp, 48 predicted proteins | sample YL17G13_40_MG_FD_203626 | JGI IMG/M metagenome (GOLD analysis project Ga0315294, IMG submission 203626) | Sediment microbial communities from Yellowstone Lake, YNP, Wyoming, USA - YL17G13_40 | ecosystem: Environmental > Aquatic > Freshwater > Lake > Sediment | place: USA: Wyoming | collected... | reverse complement strand
CGGTACGAAACGTCGCACAGCGCCACGGCGTCTCCCGGCCCGCCGTCCACGAGCGGCCGCGGCCCTTCGCCGTACGCTCCGATCGTGATCCAGCCCCCGGCCGTTCCGCTGCCCGCCGGGGATAGGGTCCCGAGCCACTTCCCGCCGCGCTTGAGCAGGATCGCGTCCCCGGGCTCGAACACACGGCTGTTCGCCTTCGCGAGGGTGCGCCACGCGGTCGCCGGGGTCAGCCCATCCCGGTTGTCGTCGCCGTCCGGGTCGAGGTGGAACCGCCGGGCCATGTTCATCGGCGGGACCGGGGCTCCCTCCCGGAACCCGTTGGCTTCCAGGTCGTCGGCGGGGAAGTACGCGCGGCCGCCGCCGGGATCATCGGTGTGGTCGAGCGTGTCACCGGCTGGCCGGGCTGACCAGGCGAGTGTGAGGGCGATTTTTTCGACGGAGAGATCCGTCCCCTCGCCCTCGGCCCTGAGTCGCAGGAGATGCTTCCCCGGCTTGGCCACGTGGACCTCGGCCCGGAACCCGGGGCAAAGTGTGTTCGAGATCCACTGCGACTTCGCGTAGGTCTCGACCGGGATCACCGCCCGAAGGCGGTGCCGGGGCTTGGCGCCGTCGAGGTCGTACTCGATCGCAAGGGGTTCGGAACCCCGGGCGGTCACCTTGAGCCACAGGTACCAGACACCGGGGGTTGGGAGCGTGACGGTCCGGCTGAGCTCGAGCGCGTCCTTCCCGTGGTGCAGGTGTCCGCCCGGCGCCATGATGGGCAGTCGGGCCGGCGCGGCCAGGACCGGTGTCACCTGGAGCAAGAGGGCGGCGAAAGCCGCTGCGGTGCACATGACGCCACTGTTATATCCTTTCCCGGTCACCCGAGCGTCGCGACGAGCTTGCTCACTTTCCGGTCGCGGATGAGAGACGCCCAGGGCTCGCCCAGCGATTCGCCGGAGACGGTGGTCTCGCGGCCGTCCGACGTGATCCGGTACGAGATCGGGCGCAGGCCTTCCCACGTGTTCCGCCTCGAGAGGTTCAGGTACGTGACGTCGGTCGAGCCCAGGAACCGGAACTCGAAGACCCCGTCCTGGAACAGCCACGCAGGAAGGACCGGCGCGAGCCGGAACTCGAGGATGCCGTCCTCGTCGAGCGTGAAGGGCGCTTTCCCGCTCGTCATCCGGACCCAGATGTCCACGAACTCGGCCGAGGCCCCCGTCAGCCGGGCCACGAACCCGCGGCCGTGCCGGTCCGGATCGGGATAGCCGGACCCGACGAGAAACGAGCAGTTCTCGAGGATGCTCCGGCGGTAGACGGCGGGGTCCATGAATGCGACGACGCACTTCCGGAAGTCCCGGAAGAACTCGTCGTAGAGCCCGGCGCGCAGGAGCTCGAGCAGGTACTTGTACTCCATGTGGAGCCAGATCGACTCGTTCTCGAGCCAGCCGCGGGGGAAGGTCTTGGCGCGGCCGATCTCGTTGGTGAAATCGCCGAGCGGGGCGTTCACCCGGTACATGCCGAGCTTCGAGTCGAAGAGCCCGCTCTTCCGCACCATCTCCGGGATCCGGCGGTCGCCCTCGACCCGGAGTGCGTGGACGAAGCCCTCGAGGTAGAGGGGGAGCGGGACCTGCCGGAAGGCCGTGATCCGGGCGGTCCGCGTCCCCTTGACCGGCGTCCACGACACCGGGTCGTTCATGAAGTACGTGACGTAGGTCCCGTAGCGCTTGAGGCACTTCGCGGTTCCCGCGTCCACGACCGCGACGACGGCCCGGAGGGCCGCAATCGCGTCCGTCCCCGGCATCACGGTCTCCCTGCCGGAGACGCCGAGCCTGGTCTTCGCGCGGTAGGCCTCCTTGAGCGCGTACGTCCGGTCCCAGTACCGGAACGTGTCCCCGGACTTGAGGCGCCGGCGGGCCTCGGCCGTGACCCCGTCGAGCAGTGTCCGGATCTCGACAGCCAGGTCGATCCGGTCGTCGGGCCGGATATGCTTGAGGAGCCACAGGCACAGCCGCTTGAGCTCGAGGGATTCCGAGAGCGACGAGCCGAACCGGCCCGGGAGCCCGTTCATGGCGTCGCACCAGTCCGGCTTCTCGGATTCCATCTCCATCCCGATTCCGAAGGCGTCGAGCGAGGCGGCCTTGTTCGCCACCAGGCACAGGAACTTGGCCGCCAGCGTGGTGCGGTACACGCCGCCCTTCCCGTACCCCGCGCGCACGAGGCACGGGTCCGCGGCCCGGCCGCCGATCATGGCTCGCTTCTCCGGATCCTCGTGCACGGCTTCCTGCTGCCACATCCTGCGGCCCTTGACCACGTACTTGTCCTTGCGGGGTTTCACCGCGAACGCGCTGTCGTAGAAGGTCAGGTCCTTGCGGAAGAGCAGGTTCCTTGCGCCCTCAGGGTTGACGCCCTCGTAGCTCTCGAGCAGGTCGAGGTTGTAGAACCAGTGGTCGGTCCAATAGCCCTGCGCGTGGAAGGATTCCTCCACGGGGCGCCCCCCGTCGAGCAGGGCGCCGGCCAGCGTTTCCCGCGAGGTCCGGTACCGGAGCCCGTCGTCCTCGATCCGCTTGAGCACGTTCCCGATCACGAACGGCCGGACGAGCATTGCCACGAGAGCAGGCGACGTCGCCCGCAAGTGCTTACCAAGCAGGGCGCCGGCCTCCCGCTCGCCGAGTACGAGGTACCGCGCGCGGACGACGAGGGGGTTGAACCCGTCGAGCTGGAGCAGGTTCACGAACCGGACCACGTTCATCTCGGCGACGCCCGGGTGGAAGAAGTTGTCGCTTCGCCGGTTCTGGTTGATGTCCCGGTAGTTCCCGTTCCCCTCCGACAGGTACGACGGGACGGTCTTGAAGTCGTTGTACTCGCGCTCGGTGTCGCCGTGCGCGCGGTAATAGACGTAGAAGGGGCGGCCCGCCACGTCTATGGGCAACCCGCCGCGCATGACGTTGTCGAGGAAGTTCTGGCGCGCGTACATGTCGAGCTCGGGCGACGAGGACTTCATGCGGCAGTTCGCGGTCAGCTCCTCGATTGTCTGCCGGTTCTCGATCCGCTTGGCCTCGAACCAGCTCCGGCGGCAGGCGCGGCGCGCGATCGAGCGCGCCGCGGCCGGGCTCGGGGCCTGGCCGATCAGGGACACGATCTCGGCGGACGCGCCGGGGCCGAGCCGGAGGACGGCGTGCGAGAACGCGGCCGGGATGTATCCCTCGCGGGCCTCGGCCGCGGGCGCGCGGAACCGGCTGGTTCCGAAAAACGCGGCAGGGGTCTCGAACCCGGTCACGGGGCCGAATACGGACTTCGGGGAAACAAGCGTCGCGGGCCGGGCATCCCGGCCGTTCGCGTGAACGAAGGCGGCGTAGAAGTTGCCGCGGCTGAACGAGGTGACCTCGGTCGCGTCGCCGAGCTCGGTCTTGGTCTTGTAGAACTCGACGCCGGGCTCGAGCCGCTCGACCGCGCACCAGGCTTCGATGAGGTTGGACATGTTCTTCATCACCCCGTTGTCCAGCCCGCAGGGGAGGAGGGCGGGCATCCCGTCCACGGCCTCGACCGTGCGCGCCTTGCGCGCCGTGTTCATGACGCGGACGCGGCGCGCGAGCGCGGCGAACCGCTCGTTCGGGACCGTGAAGTACTCGACCTCGATGGAGAGACCGAGCCCGGGGTTGCGCTCGACGAGCCGGAGGTCGTGTGGCGTGATCCGCATCTCGGAGGCCAGCCCGGTCGCGGAGGCGAAAGGCTCCCAGTTCCTGCCGTCCACCTTGAGGAAGGTCCTGAACCCGAGCAGGGCGGTGCTCCGGTACGCCTTGTTCGCGGGCTGGAACTCCATGATGGAACCGTTCTTGTCCAGCACGCCGAGCGACGAGACGCACTGACCCCGGTTCACGTAGAAGACCCAGAGCGGGACGCCCCAGGGGCCCGCGATGCCGGGGAGGAAGCTCGCGAACGCGGGCGCGTCGTTGAACCGTTCGATCACGAAGTCCTGGTCGTCGGCGAGATAGTACCGGGGTGTGTCCATGCCGTCAGGGATTATCCGATATCCCGGCAGTGTTTTGCCAGAAGCCGCCGTCTTTCACCGGGAAGGCGGATCGCGGGGAGTAGACTATGAGCTGGAATGACAGTGCCGGCCCGGTCCGTCCCGTCGCGCGTCTCGAGCAGGCGGATGCCGCTCGGAGCGCTGGCTGCGCTCAACGACTTCCAGGTCATGCTCTACCGGCTCTTCGGCGTTCATGCCACGATCCGGTTGGCCGCGGTGGGAGAGAACAACCCATGGGACATGGGCCGGCCCTGGCTGTGCGATCACATCCGGCGCCGGCCGGGGATGCTGGCGCGTTGCGACGCATCCGAGGCCGGGCTCTGCGCGCGGTGCGGAATGCGTCCGGTTTCCGGCGAGTGTCACGCCGGATTCGGGCAGTTCGCCTTGCCGGTCCGCTGTCGAGGGCGGCTGACCGGTCACGTGGTCCTTTCGCCGGTGCGGTTCACCTCCGCCCCCGCGGGCATCGTCGGGCGGATCGTGAAAAGCGTGGATCCCCTCTGGTTCGACCGGGAGTTGGTGGTCACTGCCACCCGGAAGATCCCCCTCCTGACCGCATCCCGGACCCGGGCCATCGTCGGCCTGGCCCGCGCGTTCTTCGACCCGTTCCTGGACTGGTATCGCGGCGGGATGCCGGGCGGGTTCATGTACTACCACACGGCCGTGCGGGCACCTGATGACACCGACGCATGGGTTTCGTTTCTCTGGATCGGATACGAGGCCCGGACGAACGAGCCGAGATACGGGGGATGGTTCCGTCACCGCTCCCACGACCTGCTGGTCTATGCCGAGCGGGAACCGTGTACGGTCGTCCTGCCCGGCCGGCGGTTGGAGCTGAGGAAGGGGCAGCTGGTCGTGCTGCCGGCCGGTCAACGCTATCGGGTGGACCTCCAGTCTCCGCAGGAATCGTCGTGGCCGTTCTGGCTCCACGTGGTGTCGAGCGTGGACCTCTCGGGCGTGGGGCGCAAGGTCCTCACGGCACGGTTCCCCGTCCTGCCCATCCTGAGGACGCTGGCACGCATGTCGCTCGACGACCCCGAAGTCTACTTCGGCACTCCGTGCAAGCTCAGGGCCCTCGAACTGCTCCTGGAGCTGAGGCGCATGGGATACGACGCGCAGAGCGGCAGGGGCCGCCCTCCCCATCCCGCCCTGCTCGACGCCGTGGACCGGGCGCGCAAACACCTGGAGGAGCATCTCGACCGGCACGTGAGCCTCGACGAACTCTCGCGCATTGCCGGGGTCAATGTGTTTACGCTCTGCCGGCGCTTCCGGGACGTGGTGGGGTTGCCCCCGCTCGCCTACCATCGGAATCTCAGGGTGCAGTTCGCCGGGAGACTGCTGGAGGACAAGCGGATCCCGGTCAAGACGGTCGCCTACCGCGTGGGTTTCACCAGCCCCCGCCATTTCAGCCGGGTCTTCAAGGAGCAGACGGGGATGGCCCCGCGCGCTCTCCGCCGGCGGCGGGGGAAATAAGTCAATAAGAGTGACGCAATGGTCAATGGAGGACCATTCTTCGGGCTTTCCGCCGCACCGCCGCTCCATAAGATGAAAGGCTAGAAAGGACATGGACGACCTGAGAACGGCAGTCCCGTCACGCGGACCGGCGCTTCCGCCCGCCGCGGCCGGCTTCGACGCATGCTGATCCGCCGGGCATGCGCGGGGCTCCTTGTCTGGCTGGCCTCCCTGGCGCCCTCCCAGCTCCGTGCATGCCTTCTGGACGTGTGGCTCAACGACAGTACGCCTGATATCCGCTACGTGTTCCCGAACTGGCAGCAGGTGGAAATCGTCGACTTCGGGTTGTCGTTCTGCGACTCGACGACCTGCGCCGGATACTCCGATGGCGACATCACGGGGCTCACGATCCTGAACTACGGGACGGCCGTCGGCGGAGCGGGCGGGGACATCAGCAACCTCTATCTCTGCTTCGGATGCGGCGGATCGGGGGGGGCCTGCACGCCGGCCTACACGATGACGTACGCCGGGGTCTGGAACGTCGGGGGATACAGCTACGCGGCATGGACGTGGGTGCCGGCCCCGCCGCCGCTGGTGCTCAGCGGCGATCCGTGCGCGACGACGGGGCCGGGGGGATGCGACTGCTGGTACGTTCTGCGCGTGTTCGCGGACATCACCGGGTGTCCCACGAACCTGCGGACCGTGAGACTCGGTCCCGGGTTCAACGAGAGCTTGAATCCGGGCAATCCCGGCGGCATCTCCGACCAGTACGAATGCATGGCTCCCTGGGGAGAGGTGCTTGACCCGATCGACAAGACGATCGAATACGCGGTCAAGGTGGCGGACCAGGACAGCGTTTCACCCGGGGATACCATCACCTACACCATCTACTACGGCAAGCCCGGGACGGCGAACCTTTCCGGTATCACGGTCTTCGACAGCCTGCCGCCCTTCGCGCACTACGTCGCCGGAAGCGGGACGCCCGTTCCCGATCCCGGGTGGGATCCGGATCCCGGGCCGCCCCAGCGGCTGCGGTGGGGCTTCAGCGGCCCGATCCCGGTGGCGGGCGGGCCAACGTCCGCGATCCGGTTCTCGGTCAGCGTGGACTGGGGCAACGGGGAGAGTTTCGAACCGGGTTCCGGCGACACGGCCGCGTCGGAGGGGTTCGCCATGCGCAACCAGGCTCAGGTGGAGTTCGGCAGCGATTGCGCCGTGAAGACCGTGGTGACGGATCCCACCCGCACGACGGTGCAACGGTTCCTCTTCTGGAAGCTCGGCGACAACGACATGCTCTTCGCGCCGGCCCTCGGCCAGCCTCCCGACGAGATGGTCTACTCGATCTTCGTCAAGAACCTCTCCGTGCAGAAGACCTGGTGGAACGTGAAGATCTGGGACACGGTGCCAGGCCTCCTGGACGCTTGGGGCGCGGACTGCGGATTCGACGATCCGTGTACGGGCTGGACGATGACCCCCTCGGGATGCGCCCAGGCGAATCCGGGACGCGTCGGGGCGGGGGCGACCACGATCCTGACGTGGAGCCTCGACATGCCGCCCGGGAGCACGATGACGGTGCGGTGGAAGGCCAAGTTGCGGGGTTCGACCTCGGCCGGCGCCACGGCGATCAACAATGTCAGTATCCTGGCTTGGGGGCGTGCAGGTGTGGTCGGGGGAACCGGCAATTCGGGCCTTCCCCGCGTGTTCACTCACATCGCGCCCGTCATCCTGGCTACAACGTACATCAGCTACGTCGGCGTGGCCGGCTCGGAGGGAGCGCCCCGCCAGTTCGTCGTCTTCTTCCCGCTGAACAAGAAGACCCAGTTCGAACTTAGGGGATTGCAGTACAACGGGGCGGGATTCCCGACGCTCGGTGGAGTGAGCGCGTCCATCGGGTGCCTGGTGGGCGACTGCCTGACCGGGTTCCCCGGGAACGGGGGCTCGTGTCCCGCCGGTGCGATCGGGGGCGGCGGGATCGCGGGCTGTGGAGCGGAGAGGACGCCGGCGCAGTATGCGCCGCCCTCCGGCGGAACGATCCCGTACGACTACCTCTACAAACTGCTGTCGAACTCACCCGTCGTCTGGCAGTTGCTCACGGACGTCTCTGCGGACAACCAGGACAACCACACCTTTGCTCCCGCCAGCTCGATGACGTACACGGGGCTCATGCACTACATGTGGCGCCGGACGTCCGCGACGCAGTCACCGGGGTACGGGGAATCCCTGAGCTTGATCAACACGAGCATGGACCCGTACGGGACGTACAATCCCGGCCTCTCCACCACGGTCCATCTGTTCAAGTTCGACTATGGAAACCTGGCGTGGACCTACGTGCGAACCTACGAGATCGCACCGGAAAGCCAAGCGTACGATATGGGCACACTGACCGCGGATGCCGGGCCGTGGCGGACAGTGTCCTCTGATGCAAATCTGATCGTCAATCAGGCGATGAATACCGCCACTACCCTTCCGTGCTGTTGTGTTTCGTGCGCGGACAACCACGGGGCCTTCATGCCGACTCGCGAGACCGGCAACGTCGTATCGCAGGTGGGGTCCGGCACGTTCTACGGCCTCGTCGTGGGTTACTCGTTGACGCCTCCGTACGGCACCAAGGTGACCGTCGGGAACACCGGTGCCGTGGCGGCCGCCTACGAGGTCTGGAGATATGTGCCGGATCATGCCGTCCAGACCGGGATGATCCCGGCCAACCTGAACGGCACGTCGGGGGGCTGGGGCTTCGTGGCGGCGGATGTCGTGCCGCCCGGTCTCGCCGCGCCGGGCAACCCGGTCATCTACGGGCCGCCCGGTGGGGCGTTCGATGCTTCCTCGACCTCGCTCTACCGGATCAAACTGCTTTCGGGGGGGCCGATCCAGGTGTACCACGGCGCCAGGATCTATGCGTCCAATTCGGGCGGAGCGGTGATGCACGCGGCGGACGGCAACCGGACCGGGACCCAGTTCTGGCTCAACCAGACGCTGGGATCGTCATACACGTGCGGGAGCGGGGCCTCTCCCGGCTACACGCGCGTCATGGTCGTCAACGTCTTCTGTCCGAAGGGTTCGATGGCCATTCGGGCAGTGTCGGAGGACGGTTACAGTGCCACGTTTACGACCACGGGGCCGGACCAGTGCGTTGCGTTCACGACTTTCACTCAGCCCGCGGCGGGCAACAAGCGGAACTACACGTTCTCGGTCCTGCCCGGCCCGTCTTCGGGCAACGTGATGGCGCAGTTCATCCAGTGCGTTTCCGCGGAGAAGGGGTACACGGCTCCCTTCATGACCGCGGGAACCCACTACATGATCGTGGCGCCGCCGGTTGCGTACATCGGTCAGGCATGCTGGATAACGATCGTCGTCGTGGACGAAACCAATGTCACGAAGACGGACTACTGCGGCACGACGTCCTTCACGTCCACCGATCCGGGCGCGAAGATCGAGGGCACGCCGATGGATGCGTACAACTTCACGTGGTCCTCGACTCCGGGGAGTTGCGACATCAATGGTCCTTCGCCAAACGAGGACGGCGTGCGCCTGTTCATCAACCTGGTCTTCACTGCGATCGGTGACCAGGCCGTCGCGGCGGCGGACGCGGCGGACGGGTCGATCGGCGGTCTGGCGGCAGTCCTCGTCGTGGGGGCCGACGTGAAGCTGTCCAAGGAGCCCCGGCTCGCCGTGGCGGCCTCGGGGGATACGGTGCGCTTCCACGTCTGCTGGAGCAACTACTCTTCGGCGTCGGCCTTCACGTTCGTCATCACCGACGCGGTTCCGCTGGGGACCAGCTTTGTCCCCGAGGCCTCGCCGGCCGGGTTCGACTGCGGCAACACCGACGGCGTGGCGGTGACCACGGCCTACTCCACCACGGCGTCCGCCGTTCCCCCCGCCTCGTTCACGACCGCGAACCCCGTGACCGGGACCCAGTGGCTGCGCTGGACGGTTCCGGTGTCGGGTGTCCAGACGACGGGCTGCGCGTGCTTCCGGGTCACGGTGAACTAACGCGAGTGGCCAGGGCGTATCCGCGGTCCTCCTGCTACTCCTCCCTTTCGGAGGACCGGCTGCGGCGGGTGCGGGCGAGGTGACCCTCCTTGACTTCGGGAGGACGCCGGGTGAGTACTTCAGCGACAAGGAGGAATGGCCTGCCTCCACGAATCGCGCATCGGGCGCCCTCGTGGACGGCGATGGGGCGGGGAAGGCCCTGCGCCTGGCATACGACGTCAGGGAAATCCCGGAGCTCGGCTACCAGTATGCGGGCGTCTCGTTCCCCCTCGATGGCGCATCCCTGCGCGGGTACGAGGCGATCGCGTTCGACGTGCGCCTGCTCGGCGGCAAGCCCCCCCGGATCAGGGCGGAGCTGAGTGCGGGCCATCCGAAAGCGCGTCAGGGCGTCGGTTTGGACATGAGCGATCTCGGCCCGGCTTGGACGCGGTTCCGGATCCCGGTCAGGAGGTTCACGAAGTTTGCAGCGGAGGGCGCTGTGCAGCCGGACTCCCTGGCGCTCGTCGTTGTCGGGCACAAGGGGGAGGTCGAGATCCGCCCGCTCGCCGCGGAGCGGGCCGACGAAGGCTTCCAGCCGCTGCGATGGCCCGTGCGGGATCGCGCGTCCCTGCCGAAGGGAAACGGCGCCTGGTGCTACGAGGACATGGGCCGCGCCGCACGGTCCATCGCGGCGTTCAACGCAAGGGCAAGCGCCAACCACAAGATTCGGTACGCCTTCGCCTGGGGCGGCGAGCTCTCCGTCCGCGGCGGCCGGCCGGTGCTCAATCTTGATCTCAAGCATCCGCTGAAGTTGAGCGAGCTCCTCAAGGGGTCTGAGGTCCGGGTCTTCGCCATTGTGGATGGCGTGAGCTTCGGCTCGGAGTTCGTGAAGGACCGGGATTGGGATCGTACCGGACTCGAACTGGCAAGGGCCGTCGATGCCGAGGCCGGGCTGGCCGGACTGCACTTGGACATCGAGCCGCACAGCGACGACCTGCACGCGCTCTACGCGGCATTCAAGCGTCACTCGCCGAAGCCGCTGAGCGCGGCCATGGGGGAATGGGGCGAGGACACGTTCAGGTGCCTGGATCTTCCGGTGCTCATGGGATACGACCTGGCGAAGACGCCTGCCGAGTTCCGCAAGGCTGCGTCAGGCCTCTACGGCCGGTTCATGACCGACGTGCGCGCCGCGCACGCCACGGCCCTGATCGGCATTCCCGCTATCGCCACGCATATGGAATACGAAGGCGTCAGCGACACGGAGGATGGCCCGATCAGGCCGACGGGACACCGCATGGCGGACTTCGTCGGGCGCGCGCTGGAAGCCATGCGCGAGGCGGCGCCCGGGGAGGATCCGGCCTGCCTGGGCGCGTCCATATGGGCGCTTTCGACTCCGGGCGGCCTGCACAACGCGGGGGACACGCAGTGGTTCCATCCGACCGACATTCCCGACTCCCTGCTCATGCGGCTGGCCGGGGACTGATATAGTACGGGCGCGATGAAGATCCTGCAGGGCAGCGGACCGATGGAGATGATCGTCGTGGGGCTGGGGCCGGACGAGATGCTCCTCGAGTCGATCCGGAAGGCGATTGCCGACAAGGGCATCCGGAACGGGGCGGTGGCGTCCGGGGCGGGAACGCTGAAATCGTGCCGCATGCACTACGTGGACCACACGGCCTTCCCGCCCAAGGACGTCTTCACCTCGGTCGAGGGGCCGCTCGAACTCGTGGCCCTGAGCGGCGTGATCGCGGACGGCGAGCCCCATCTGCACGTCGTGGTCTCGCTCAAGGATCAGCCGGCCCGGGCGGGACACCTCGAGGACGGAAGCCAGGTTCTCTACCTGGCCGAGATCGCGATCCTGAAGTGCGATACCCCGGCCATGGCACGGCGGCTCGACGAGGCCAGGAAGATCAAGCTGATCGGGCCGGCGTAGACGGCGGCCCGGGCGGGTCCGCGCCGTGCCGCCCAAGCCAAGCGACCGGCTTGACTTGGCATCACCGTGCGGGTAATATCCGGCCATGAGAACCATAGCCGTCTTGCTCTGCGTGTTCACCCTCTCCGGGTGCTTCTCACTCAAATCCCGCTACGCCCAGTACTCGGTGGTGTCGACCGCGGATCTCAAGAACGTCGACATGTCGAGTCTGGAGCGGATGCCGGCGGTGGCGAGGGGGGAGGACATGGCGCCCATCATCCTCTTCATCCCGTGCGGCGTTCCCAAGCCGGAGAAGGCCGTGGCGGATGCGTTGCAGAAGAACAACGCCGTTCTGCTGGAGAACGCCGTCATCAGTAGCGAGATGTTCTACATCCCGCTTCTGTACGGTGAAGTCCGATACATAGTAGAAGGCGATGCATGGCGGAGGAAACCATGAACCGGGGGCGCGTTCTCTCACTGGTCCTGGCGGCGGGTGTGCTGGCAACGGCCGGATGCACGCAGGTCATCAGCCGCTACTCGCTCGTATCCACGCAGAACGTATCCGTCGAGAACCTCGGCCGGCTGGAGAAGGCATCCGGGGACGCGGCCGGCAGGGCCGAGTTCTGGATCACGCCGTTCTACGTCTGGGGCGACAACCTCCTGACCGAAGAGATCGTCGTGGACAGGGCGTTGCGGAACTCGGGCTCCGCGGTCCTCAGGAACGCGGAGATAAGCATCACGCCGATGTGGCTGATCATCGCGATCCACCAGCAGATGGACGCGAAGGGCGAGCCCTGGAGGATGCCGGCCCGCTAGCGGTCCGGACGGCTCACGAGTATTGCTCGGCGAGCCGGACGGCCATCTCGCACCACGCGCTGATCCGAACGGGGTCGGCGCGACAGGTCGAGATGTCCTTCATGATCAGCTCCACGTGCATCCCGCGGGTGCAGTCGAGCACCCGGCGGAGTTCGCGCTCCGCCTCCGCCCGGTTGAACGCGGAGCCCGCGAAGACGCCGGGGTTGGGCTTGTAGGAGAAGATGAAGTCCCGGCCGACGGCCTCCGCCCCCCGCTCGACGTTGATGAACCGGCTCATCGAGATCCGGCGCAGGCGCGGGATCGTGCGCACGATGTGCATCTTGCAGTGGAGCGGCTCGCAGCAACCGTAGGCGTTGAGCCCGAACCGCGCCAGCCATTCCAGCTCGTACCGCAGGCAGAACTCCTCGTGCATGGCGGGCGAGGCCTCGGAGAATATTTGCCCGGTGGACATGCCCCACTGGTCGATCGCGCGCGCGTGGACGCCGTCGAAGTCCTTCTGCGGGAGCTCGTCCGTGATTCCGAGCCCGCCCGAGCCGACGCGGTGATTGCCGTTGCTGACCGAGAGCAAGCCCAGCCGCTCGAACTGGTCGAGCCGGGCCAGCCAGGCGTCCATCAGCCGCCGGATCCCGGCGTGGACGAACGCGGGCCGCTCGACCATGTCCTCGTACAGCTCGGTGATGCCCCACCATCGGACGAGCTCGTCCCAGGGGGCGAACCAGATCGTCGCAAGGCCGCGCCGCTCGACCTGGAGCGCGTCCCCGACGAGGTCGCAGGTGGCCGCATACGCGCGCTCGGTGGCCGCGGGGTCGGGCGTGATGACCGGGGTCTTGATTTTCACGAGATCCGCCTCGCCGCGGAGGATGGGCACGAAGTCCGCCGCGTTCATCCCGTAGTCCGTCCGGCCGCGCACTTCCCTTAGGTCGATGCCGTAGCCCGTGTCCTGCCACGCGAGGGGCGAGTAGATGACGGGATCCACGACCATGTCGCACCGGGCGTGCGCCCAGTGCCAAAGCGTCTCACGGAGGGACCGCTCGACGCTCCGGGCGAACTCATCCTCGCAGAAGCACTTCAGCTCCGGATGATCCGGGAACTCCCAGAGCGGAATCTCGTTGATCCAAACCAGCGGACGAACGGCCTCGAGCCGGTTGAGCTTCGTCCACATCTCGCGCTTGCGGGCGTGATCCGGCAGGGCGGCGACCTCGGCTACCCGGGCTGCCAGTTCGCGGACGATCCTGCGGTCCCGGTCTCCGATCACGGGTGATCGAGCGCCTCGCGCCAGATCCGGACGAGCCCGGCGGCGGCGGCGTCGAACGTGAAGTGCGCGAGGGCGCGGGCGCGTCCGCGCGCCCCAAGGCGGCGGCGGAGGGCCGCGGACGCGAGCAGGCGGTCGAAGGCGCGAGCCAGCGCGCCGGGATCCCGCTCGGGCACGATGATCCCGCCGTCGCCCACGACCCACGGGATCTCGCCGGACCGGGTGCCCGCCACCGGGAGCCCCATGAGCATGGCCTCGGGAAGCGTTCGCGCGAACTGCTCCTTCCACGCCGGCATGTCCGGCGGCCGGGACACCCCTGGGTGCGTGTAGACGTCCATGGCCGCGTAGCAGTCGGGAATCCGGGCCAGCGGCACCGGTCCCGTCCAGTGCACGCGGTCCGAGATCCCGAGGCGCGCCGCGTGCGCCTTCTCGGCCTGGCGCCGGGGACCGTCGCCGACGATCAGGAGCTGGTGCCGCCGTTTCATGCGCGCCGAGGCTTCGAGCAGGAGGTGGAGGCCCTTGCCCAGGAACATGCGGCCCACCCAGCCGATCACGGGGACTCCGCGCTTGAGCCCGAGCCGGCCGGGGAGAAGCCGGCGCGGCCGGAACAGGCGGCCATCCACGCCGAACGGCTGGGTCCAGATCCGTCTACGGAATCCCCGCCGGCGCAGGATCTTCTCCGCGCCGGGGCTGTAGGCGACGGCACCGTCAACCTGGTTCAGTACCCAATGCTCCAACGGTGGCCAGGGCCAGCGGTAGTCGACGAGCAGGTTCTGGATCATGTGAATGAGGAGCTTCGCCCGCGGGGCGAAGACGCGGCGCACCGCCGCCGTCTCGACCGCCACGGCCATCGCGGCCTCGCCCGTGGCCATGTGAATCAGGTCGGGCCGGAACTCGCGCAGGCGCGCCGGCAGGTCCGCGTACCAGTGATGGCCGAGACTCGCGGGAGAAACCGCCCGCCCGGGCACGATGCGGTACCGCGACCCGGTCGCAGCGCTCCTGCGCTCGACGGGCCGCGCGAGCCGCCAACGGACCTGGCGGTCTTCGACGCGGGGCAGGGTCAGCACCCGGACGTCCAGGTTCCGGGCGCGGAGCATGGCGTCGAACAACGGGTGGTTGTTCGGGTCGGCGGCCGCATGCCATAGGAAGAAGATTCTCATGCTCCAAGTCAGCGTAGGCGATTCCGCCCCCCCAGGGCAACCTTCCGCTAAGATAGCCGCATGAGACGCGCGCGGGGAACCGGCCGGGGCTCGCGGGGGGAGCGGGGATTCACCCTCGTCGAGATGATGGTCGTCGTCGTGATCATGGGCATCCTCATGGTCATGGTCTCGAGCTGGATCAAGAACTGGGCCAAGGCGACAGCCGTCATGGCGGCCAAGGCCTACCGGCAGTCGAACGAGCAGGACCTGCGCCGGCTCTACGTGCTGGTGCAGTCGGCCGGGCCGCAGGGCGGGTCGTGGCCGAACATCGGTCCTTATCCGGCCCAGGTCCCCGTGCGCAGGGCCATCGACTGGCCCCGGCCGGCCCCCGGGTTCGACGAGCTCCAATGGGCTCCGTCCAAGACCCCCGTGCTCGTCCAGTACCGGGTTACGGGCTGGTCGACGGGATTCGAGGTGAGCGCGATCGGCGACCTCGACCGCGACGGCGGCCTCGAACTCTACCGCATCATCGCGCCCCTCGGCATGTTCGAGGGACCCCTGAAGTATCCGCCTGAAGATTCCGTTCCGTTCACGCCGTAGCCGGGTGATCGCGGCCGGGATCGCCGTCCTCCTTCTGTCCTCGATGCAGGCTTTGGCCGATCCGGCGGCCTCCTTGCCCCGGAAGAAGCTGATCGCCACCGGGTGGGACAACCCGGCCACGGACGGGTTCCGGCGCGCGGCGTCCGTCTTCGCGAAGTGGCCGTTCGACGGGGCCGTGGTGGAACCGGCAGCCGAGGGAGCGCCGGAGGAGCTGGGATCCCGGCCGTTCCGGTCGGCGCACGGCCGCCAGCCGTGGAAGCGCGAGTGGTTCGCGCGCGCGGCCGAGGACCTGCGGGCCGGGCTGGCAGCCGGCCCGCGCGACGTCTTCCTGGCCGTCAACGCCAACCCCGGGGACGTCGACTGGTTCGACGACCCCGGATGGCGTTCGATCGTGGACCACTGGCGGATCGCGGCCTGGATCGCGAAGCGGGGGGGTGCGCGGGGGCTCCTGTTCGATCCCGAGCCGTACGTGAAGCCGCACGAGCAGTTCGCCTATCGCGCGCAGGCCGGGCACGGGTCCCGGACGTTCGCGGAATATGCCGCGAAGGCGCGGGAGCGGGGGGGGGAGGTCATGCGCGCGGTGGGGGCGGAGTTCCCGGATGCCGTGATCCTGAACTACTTCCTGCTCTCGTTTCTGCTCGACACGACCGAGGGCGGCGACCCCGCCCGGGCCCTGCCGTCGCACGGCTACGGACTGCTTCCCGCGTTCCTCGACGGCTGGCTTGACGAGATCCCGCCCGCGATGGCGCTCGTGGACGGATGCGAGGAGGGGTACTACCTGACCAGCCCCGCGGAGTTCCTTGATCGCGCGGTCCGGATCAAGGGGGCGGCCCAGGCGCTCGTGGCCCCCGGGAACCGGGCGAAGTACCGCGCCCAGGTCGAGGTCGGGTTCGGCATCTACCTCGACGCCTACGCGAACCCGGAGGGGTCGAAGTATTACATCGGGGGCGGCGGCCGGTCGCGCACGGAATGGCTCGAGGCCAACGTCGCTTCCGCCCTCCGGGCGTCCGACCGGTACGTCTGGATCTACGGCGAAGAGGGCCGGTGGTGGCCCCTTCCGGCGGGCGAGCAGGCGAAATACCGGACTTGGCCCGAGGTTCTGCCCGGGTGCGACCGGGTCCTGGCCTTCGTTCGCGACCCCGTGGACGCGGCGCGAAGGAGAGTCGGGGAACTCCGTGCGGCAGGGACGCTCAAGGAGCTCGCGCGCAACGGCGGTTTCGACGCGAAGAAGGCGCAGGAGAACGAAGGTCGCGCTCCCGACTGGAAGAGTTCGGAGGCGCCGCCGGGCTGGGACTTCTGGCAGGACGAAGCGACATCGAAGGGCGCGAGCGGGTGGGACCGCGAGGCCGGCGCGGGCGGCCCCGGCTCGGCCCGCATGTCCGGCGTGGCCGACGGGTGTTTCATCCAGAAGCACCCGGTCCGTCCGGGGGAGCGCGTGTTCGCCGCCGCCTCCGTGCGGTGGCGCGGGCGCGGCGAGCCGTACCTCACGATGCGCTGGCAGGACGCGCGGGGAAAGTGGATCGCGTGGGACAAGGATGCGACCGCGTTCCCCGCGGCCGGCGGCGAGGCCTGGCACGCCGTCGAGGTCACGGCGACCGTTCCGGCCGGAGCAGGCTACCTCGTTCTCCTGCCGGGGGTGAAGGGCCAGGAATCGGCGGACGACACGGTCTGGTTCGACGACGTGCATGTCTGGAAGTATTAGGGGCCCCGTGGACGGCCGCCACCCGCGGCTCGCGGTGCTGTCGCACAGCGCCGTGGAATCCTCGCATCGCCGGAAATGGGAGATCGTCGCGCGCCGGGGGTGGAACGTCCTGCTCCTGGTGCCGGCACGGTGGCCGGAGGCGGGCCGGATGGTCCGGGCGACACCGGGTCGCCGGAGGCGGTTGCGCGTCGAGGTGGTGCCGGGTCTCGCGCTCGGGCGGCTGGCCCGGTGGACCCCGCGGGGGTTGGACGGGCGCCTGGAAGCTTTCCGGCCGGACGTCGTGCTCGCGGAGGAGGAGCCCTACGGGATGGCCTGCTGGCGGGCATGCAGCGCCGCCCGGGCGCTCGGCGTCCCGTTCGCGTTCTTCACGTGGGAGAACATCAGGCGGCGCTATCGCTGGGTGCAGGAGCGCATCCTGGCCTCCGTGCTCGCGGGCTCGGCCGGCGCGGTGGCCGGCAACGCGGAGGCGGCGCGGCTCCTGCGCCGCCGCGGATTCGCCGGGCGCATCGCCGTTCTGCCCCAATACGGCGTCAATGCCGCGGTCTTCCGCCCGCGGGATGGGGGGGCCTGCCGGCGGGCCCTGGGCTGGCCGCGGGAGGGTCCGATCGCGGGCTACGTCGGCCGCCTGCTCCCCGAGAAGGGGATCGAGACCCTCATCCGCGCGGCCGGCCGGATGCCGGATCTGCGCGTGGCGATCGTCGGAAGCGGGCCGCACGAGGCGGCGCTCCATGCTGCAGCAGACCGCCTGGTGCCGGGCCGAGCGATCTTCCTGCCCGCCGTGCCCCGCGACCGGATCGCGGTCGTGATGTCCGCGCTCGACGTTCTCGTCCTGCCTTCCCGCACGACTCCGGCCTGGAAGGAGCAGTTCGGGAGGGTTCTCGTCGAGGCTTTCGCCGCCGGCCGGTGGGCCGTCGGATCGTCGTCGGGCGAGATCCCGGCCGTCCTCGGCCGCCGGTCCCTGGTCTTCCGCGAGGGCGACGACCGGGCTCTTGCCGTACGTCTCCTGTCGGTCCTGGGCCGCCGGCCTCCCGCGGGGCTGAGGCGGCGGGCACTCGGCCGGTTCGCGGACGAGGCCGTCGCAGGTGCCACGCAGGACTTCCTCAGGGGGCTCCTCCGGCGGGGGGGTTGACAGCGAAGGAGGGGTAGTTCTAGCCTAGTCACGCGATGCGGTTGGCTTGCTTGTCTCTCCTCTGGCTGGTTCTTGTCCAGCCCGCTGTTGCGGCGACCGGAGGGGCAGTGTGGCTCGAGGAGGGTGTGGGGGCCAGGTGGCTCGCGATGGGCGGCGCGGCGCGCGCTGCGGCATGCGATGTCCACGCCGGCTACTGGAATCCCGCGGCCCTCTCCGCGATCGGCGCGGAGACCTGGCAGGTCGGGAGCATGCTCGCCCTGCAGTCCCTGGGCCGCACGACGATGTCGCTCTCCGGAGCCTGCCAGACGGACCGGGCCGGCACCTTCGCGCTGACGTGGATCCGGCGCTCCGTCTCGGGACTCGAGCGCGTGGACGACCAGGGCGCCGTGACGGAGCTCGAGTCGAGCGCCGCCGACGCCCTGCTGGCGTCGGGCGGATGGGCCCCGCACTACCAGGTCCGGGTCGGCGTTACGGCGAAGCTCCTCCGCGAATCGGTCTTCGACGCCGCCGCGACCGGATTCGGCGCCGATCTCGGCGCCCTGTTCCAGCCGTTCCTGAGCGAGGAGCTGTGGGTCGCGGTTACGGTCGAGAACGCGGCGGCCTCCGTCGCGTGGCGGGACGGGGCGACCGACACGCCGGCCCGCGCGACGGGCGGCGGAGTGGCGTGGCGCGGCTGGCATGACCGTCTCCTGCTCGCGGCGGACGTGGTTTCGCGCCCCGATCCGGGAGGAGTCGCACTGCACGCGGGCGCGGAATGCTGGGCGGTTCCCTATGCGGCGATCCGGGCGGGCTGGAACGACGGCCACCTGACGGCGGGAGCGGCCTACGTCTGGAAGCCGTACGAGCTCGACTACGCCTTCAACCTGGACCCGGACGAGATCGAGACGCGCCATCAGGTCTCTTTCCTCCTGCATTTTTAACGGCCCCCAGGCCCCGTCTCGCCGGAGTCCGAACGGCACGGTACACTAAATAGACACGTGTCTCACGGTGACTTCCGTTCCCGCCTGCGCCCGAGCCACCGGGCCATTCTGGTCGCCGCCCTTCTCCTGAGCGGCTGCGGAGGATGCAGGGAGAAGGTGACCGAGCGGGCGGGCACCTCGGGATACTGGCATCTCGAACGGGCGCAGACCACGCTCATGTGGAAGTGGCTCAACAAGGTCGGTTTCATCGCCGCGCGCCTCAAGGACCCCGGTTACCAGGGGGAGCGGTGGTGGTACGTCTCCCCGGCCGGGACGCGCGTTTTCATGCGGTTCGTGAACATGGCCGCGCCCGATTCGCGGGATCCGGACCCGGCGGCGTTCATGCCGCGTGCCGTCCAGTGGTGCCAGGACTGGGGGTTCACCGGGCTCGGGTACGGCGCCGACCTCGGGGGCTGGCTGCCGCTGGCGGACAAGCTTCCCGCCGTCGCCAACCTGTCCCTGGACAAGTGGGGAGCGGGGATGACGCAGGGGGTTTTCGACGGATCGGTGGCGCAGGTGAGCAGCGCCTGCCAGGCCCTGTCCGGGTCCCTCAAGGATTCGAAGCAGGTGGCCGGCGTCCTGTGGGAGTCGCAGCCCGTGGCATCCCCGCGCGCGCTCGTGCTCGCGTATTCGGCGATGAAGCCCGAGTCCTTCTCGAAACGCAAGCTCGTGACCGTGGTGCGCGACCAGTGCCGGAACGACCTCGCCCTCCTCAAGATCCGGTTCCCGTGGGCGCGCAGTTTCGAGGAACTCCTGGCGCGCGGGCCGTGGGACGAGTACGAGCAGATCGACGCCGACGGGGAGGCGTTCGCGCTCAAGCTCATGACGGAATACGGGATGCGCGTCCAGCAGGAAGTGAAGAACCGGTTCCAGAAATACCTCAACCTCGGACCCCTGCTCAATCCCGGCATGCCCCTCTCGGTCATCCATCCGCTGGCCCTGTACGTGGACGTTCTGACCTTCGCCGTCTGGAGTCCCGACGGCCGCCTGCCGCGGCGGTACTTCGAGGAGATCTACGAGAAGACCAGGCGGCCGATTCTGGTCCTGGAATACGGGCAGAAGCTCGGCATGGGGGCGGGCGATGCGGTCGTGCAGACGCCCGAGGGACAGGGCGAGGCCGTGCGGCGCGGCATCCTCGGCAGTGCATCCCTGCCCTTCATCGTCGGATTCGGGTGGACCGGGTATCGCGACAGCCTGACGGACGCCTTCGGCCTCCTGGACGCGTCTGCTGCTCCGCGCGAAGCCGTGGTCAAGGCGGCGCGCGACGCGAACGGACTGGCAATCGTTCACCACCGGGATCTCGCCAATCCCGCCGAGGCTCCGGATTTCTACGACACCGACCGGTTCGCGAAGGGACCTCCCAGTCAGGGGATCGGGAGGGTGCCGCCATCCATCACGATAGACGGCGATCTCGGGGACTGGCCGCCCAACGCGTACCAGCTGCACCTCATGAAGACCGAACGCGACCTCGACCCGCGGAGCCCGGTCACCGTCCGGATCGGCTGGAACGACCGCGGGCTCGTGCTCGGCATCAGCGCGCCGGACGAGGAGACCGTCGAGCTGCTGGATCCCCGGATCTACTGGCGGGACGCCGACTTCGTCGAGGTCTGCGTGGACGGCTCGGGGGCGCGCGGGGCTGGCTACGGGCCTTCTTCGCTGCATCTCGCGCTCCTGCCCAGGGGCGGCGGCACGACGGGCAAGTCCGCGGTGGCCATCGCCGTGCACCATGACGGCGACTCGCTCAAGGAAACGGTGCTGGGATTCCCCCAGGTCGAGGTGGCGTCCTCCGTGGCCAAGACGGCCGATTCGACCTCGAAGGGGGTCTCGCTCAAGCTGGCGAAGCCGGGCTGGGGACTTGAGGCCCTGATTCCGTGGGCAGCCGTCGCGGTTCAGCCGCGCCCCGAGGTCCGCCTCGGGCTGAACGTCATCGTCCATCTCCAGCGCGGACCGCGGGACGAGTCCGCATTCTGGGCCATCACGCGGGGCGAGGCGGGGCTCGACCATCCGGCCACGTGGGGGAACGTCACGCTGAAGGAGCAGGGCGAGTGAGGCGCGTTGCCGCGTGGTTCCCGGCCCTGTGTCTCGCCGCCGCGATCGCGCTTCCGGCCTCGGCCGCGGACGACGAGGGGGCCTCCGAGATCGAGCTGACCGAGCCCGGCACGCACGAGGAGATGACGGTCGAGTCGGAGGACAAGCCGCCGCCGCCGAAGCCGGCCGCGGCGCCGGCGCCTGCCCCGGCCCCCAAGCCGGCCCCGCCGAAACCGAAGCCGGTCCCGAAGCCCGTCGTCCCCAAGAGTCCGTGGGAGTGGCTCGTTCTCGAGAGCTTCGACAAGGCGGAGACGGGCAAGGACGTGGGAACGCTCCGGCGCACGGCCGGCGTCCAGTTTACGGCGCGCGTCACCTCTCCGGGCCATGACGGTCTCCAGGCGCTCACTCTCCAGGGGGTCCCGTCGCTCGCCGAAGGCACCGCTTGGGTGTGGACGCCCGCGGACGGGAAGCCCGTCGATCTCTCGGTGTGGCGCGGGGTCAGCCTCTGGGTAAAGGCTTCCCAGCCCGCGGGGGAACTCAGGATAGGCGTTGCGGGCGGGGGGTCGGTGTTTGCCGCGTTTCCTCTCGGAGTCGACTGGACCGAGGTGAGGCTGGACTTCGCCCGGGACGCGGGGCGGGGCCGGTTCGACCCGTCGCGCGCGACCGCGATCGTGCTCGCGGTGGCGCACGAACTCCCCATGCCGGTGGAAGTGACCGTCGACACGGTGGCGGCGTGGCGCGAGCGGGTTCCTTCCGATGCCCTGCGGCTGGGTCTCAACGTGCCTCCGGTGGCCGGGCCGGGCGATTGGACGCCCGACTTCCGGGCCGTCAACTGCGCGGGGCGTTCCTCGGCGGCCGAGGGATTCGTCCTGCGTTTCTGGACCGGCGAGGTGCCTTACGCCCACCGGCCGATCGTCGCGGCGTGGAACGACCTGCCGCGCGGGCTCAAGGGGGTGAACGAGCTGGTGGCCCAGATGCGGCTGGAGCCGGCCCAGCCCCAGGTGGTCCTCAAGTGGACCCTGATCGAGCAGGGCGGCGAGAAGTTCAGCGTGCTCAGGGTCCTGCCCAGCGACGCGCCCATCCGGATCCCGCTCGGCGAGTTCCTCTGGGACACGATCGAGAACCTCCGGACGCCGCCCGTCCAGGTCGGGAACGGCCTGCTGGACCCCGCGGACGTGGCCGGGTGGCGGCTCGAGATCCTGCCGGCGACCGAGCGGGCGTGCAAGGCCATGGTGGTGGTGAAGGAGCTCTGGGCCGAGGGACGGATGAAGCCGGGACCCCGGCCGGTAGTCAGGGCCCCGGCCCGTCCGGTCGCTCGTCCCGCGGCGGCGGCCAGCGCGCCCGCGGCGCCGGCGGCCGCGCCGAAGCCCGCGGCGGCCCCGGCGGCGCCCGCCGAGGGCGAGGAGACGATCGGGGACGAGGAGGCGACGGCGCCCGCGGAGGCTGCCCCCAAGACGGAGGCGGGCGGCGAGGCGGCGGCGGGAAGCGAGCCGGCGAAGCCGCCCGAGTCCGGGGCCGCGCCGGAAGGCGGAGCCGCGCCGGACGCCGGTGCGGCTCCGGCCGAACAGGCGCCGGCGCCCGGTGCGCCTGCCGACGAAGCTGCTCCGGAGGAGCCGGGCCAGTAAGAGCTACTGGCTGAACGGCGAGCCGATCTTGGGTCCGATCCGGTGCCCGGCCCGGTGCCCCATTCCGGCCATTGACGCGGCGGAGCCGGATCGTTATGCTACGCGCGCCGTGTCCTCCCGTTGGTCCCTGCGCTGCCTGTGGCTCCCAGAAGGGGTTGTCGGAGGGGAATCGGCACGCGTCGTGGGGTGCTTCCACGTTTGGGTCTGGTTCCTGGCTGTCTTCGTAGCCGTACAAGCGCTTCCCGGTTTTGCCATCGCCGCTCCATCGGTTAACTCCCGCATGCCGGCCCATCTCAAGGAACTGGTTCGACAAGTTCAAACGCTTGAGTGCATGGTGGAGATCACGATTTCAGACACAGGAAGGCCGTCTGGTGGACGGTCCGTCACAGTGTGGTGGCGTGGGCGTCGGTACTGCGTCGGGGGGCAGTTCTGTCTCGCCCACTTCATCGGCCGCCAATCCTGCGCCCTCGGCCTCACCCAGTACGGCCGCTGCCCCGCACGACAACGGCTGGCACGAGGGGGGTAACCCCAACGGCTTCACGATCGACCATCCGGACAACAGTCAGGGCAACGGAAACAACCACCACTGAGAAGGACGGTGTAACCGATCCTAGAGTGTGTCTCCCGGGTTCAGTCTCCGCCCCGCCACGAACGCGTCCGCGGTCATCGTTCCCTTGCCTTCCGGTTGAACCTTCCTCAGCCACAGACCGCCCGGCCGGCATGCCACGAGCCAGGCGCCCTCCCGATCGCGTTCCACCAGAGTTCCCGGCGGGGAGGAGGCGAAGGCCGGCGCGGCGGCGAGGACCTTGATCCGCTCGTCCCGGAACGCGAACCACGCGCCGGGCGACGGCGCCATGGCCCGGACCAGACGATCGAGCTCGTCGGCGGGCCGGTCCCAGCGCACCTCGCGTTCCGCGGGAGCGAACACGGCGGCGTAGGTGGCTTTCCCTTCCTCCTGCTCTGTCACGCGCACCTTCCCCGCGCGGACGTCCCCGAGCACCCGAACCAGGAGATCGGCGCCCACGGCGGCGAGGCGCGCCTCCAGCTCGCCGCGGGTCTCGCGCGGGCCGATCGGCGTCCTCTCGGCCGCCGCCACGGGTCCCTGGTCGAGCTTGGCCACGAGCCGCATGATCGAAACCCCCGTTTCGGCATCCCCGGCCCACACGGCGCGGTGCACGGGGGCGGGGCCGCGCCAGCGGGGAAGCAGGGAAGGATGGATGTTCCAGGCCCCGCCGGGCGCGGCGGCGAGGACGGAGTCCGGGATCAGGTGGCCGTAGGCCGCGACGGCGAGCGCATCGGGGGCGAGGCCGGCGAGCTCTTCCTGGAAGACCGATGACTTCGGGCTCTCGGGCTGGATGACCCGGAGCCCGAGCTCGCGGGCGATCGAGGCAACCGGTGGCGGCTCGAGCCGGGACTGACCCCGGCCCCGCGGCCGGTCGGGGCGGGTGACTACCGCGGCCAGGTCGAATCCGGCACGGGCTAGAGCGCGGAGCGCCGGAAGGGCGAACTCGGGCGTGCCGAAGAAGGCTACCTTCATTCCGAAGGCGCCGCTTGCCTTTTCACGAGCTTCCGGTACTGGCGTTTGAGTTCGGGCAGGCGGAACCACATCGCGATCCGCTTGGTCCAGGGAAGCCGGTCTACGAAAAGGGTCCCGTCCAGGTGATCGAGCTCGTGCTGGAGCGCCCGGGCGAGCAGGCCGGTCGCCTCGTAGGCCACGGGGTTCCCGCCCAGGTCCCGGCCTTCGATCCTGACGTCCATGGCCCGGGTGATGACGATCCGGAGCCCGGGGAACGACAGACAGCCCTCGTCGTCCGTCCAGGCACCGCTGCGGCGGGTTATCGCGGGATTCACGATGCCGAATGCGTCAACTTCGTGCTCCCCCGCGGAGGGATCGACGGTCAGGACGCGCCGGAGATCCCCGACCTGGTTGGCCGCCAGTCCCACGCCGCGGGCCTCGCGCATCGTCCGGATCATGTCCTGGACCAGCTCCTTCAAGCCGGCGTCGAACTGGTCCACCGGCCGTGCTTTCCGGCGCAGGACGGGGTCCCCGTAGAGTCTCAGGTTTCGCATCGTCAAAGCCTTATCCGTATAATACAACCCCGAATCCGATGGCGATTCTCCACGAAGCCACCAAAGAGGTTATTTGCAAGGTGGTCTACCACGGCACCGGCATGTGCGGGAAGACCACGAGCCTCATGTACCTCAACCATCACCTGCCGCCCAGCCAGCGGGGGCGGTTCATCTCGCTCGAAACGCCCACGGAAAGGACCCTTTACTTCGACTTCCTGCCCGTCATCACGGAGGCCCGCGGGTACAAGTTCCGGTACCTGTGCTTCACGACGCCGGGGCAGGACTACTACGAGGCGAGCCGGAAGCTCGTGCTGAAGGGAGTCGACGGCATCGTCTATGTCATCGACTCCCAGCGCGAGCGGATCCACGAGAACCTGAGCGCGCTCACGCTCCTCGAGAAGAACCTGAACGAGATGGGGCAAAAGCCCGACCTGCTGCCGACCGTGATCCAGTACAACAAGCGGGACCTGCCGAGCGCGATCCCCCTGGACGAGGCCGAGAAGAAGTTCAACTCCAAGCACCTGCTGTCGTTCCCGGCCGTGGCGCGCACGGGCCAGGGCGTCTACGAAACCTTCCTCACGATCGCGAAGATGGCCCTCACGAAGCTCACGAGCGCCGACGGCGAGAGCCGGATGGGGGACCTCTTCAAGACGACCGTGATCGCACAGGAGGATGCCACCCGGTTCCGGACCCAGCTCGCGAAGCTCAACGAGGAGGGCGGGCTCACGGGCTCCATGCTCGTGGATGAGTCCAGCGGCCTGCTCGCCTCGCAGGGCGAGATTCCGGCGAAGGACTACGAGACGCTGGGCGCCCTGCTCGCCTGCAACTTCACGGCGGCACAGGAGCTCGCGTACAACATGTCCGGCCAGGGGTTCACTGGGATAGTCCAGAAGTCGCCCAGACGCACCCTCATGGCGACTCGCGTCGACAAGCGCCGGTTCCTCGTGGTCCTGCACGACGGACGGGCCGAGACCCGCCGGCTCAAGGACGCCATGCTCTACGCCCGCGGCACGCTCTCGGCCGCGCTCCTCCAGGTCGACCAGATGTCGCCGTCCCGGCTGGCCCGGTTCGGCGAGCTGTTCACCTCGGTGTCGCGGCTGGCCGTGGCCGGGATGGGAGCCGTCTGATGCAGCCGACGCCGGGGGAGCCGGGCACCGACACCAACGTCGCGTTCGTCCTGACGCAGGCCCAGCGCACCCAGGTCGCGCGGGCGCTGGACGGGATCGTCGAGGGCCTCCCGCAGAGTTCTTCCGTCTTGATCGACCGCGCGGGCCGGATCGTCGAGATCGCGCGGAAGCCGTTCGGCGTCAATCTTCCCGCCATTTCGGCGCTCGCCGCCGGATGCTTCGCCACCACGCACGAGCTGGCCGCCGCCATGGGGGAGGAGGAGTATTCGCTTCTCTTCCAGCACGAGAACGAGCAGCAGGTCTACATCTGGCCCGTCGCGGACCGCGCGCTCCTGGTCGTCCTGCTCAAGGCCGTCATGCCGAACCTGGTCGAATCGCTCGAGGAGCGTCTCGTGGGCAGCGTCGGCCAGGATCTCGTGCGCGCCGTCAAGGAGGCGCAGGCGCCGCCGCGGACGGTACCGGCGCCCAAGATCGCGCCTCCCGTGATCCCGGAGGAGCTCCGTCACCGGACCCGCGCGCTGACGGCGCTCATCATGGACCTGCAGGCGAAGCGGCCGGAGGAATTCACCATGGAGGTCAACAAGGGGATTCTCCAGGCGCGCGAGTCCCTGGTGCAGGCCCTCAGCACACGCGACTGGCGCAAGGCATGGGAGATCTGCGAGGGGACCCGGCAGTGGCTCCTGATGCAGATGCATCTCTCGCAGGCCCAGGACGTTGGGGAAGTCCTGATCCGTCTCTACCGCGAGGTGTTCGGGTACTTGAACGGGATTCTGAAGGCCAGCACGTCCCCGGACCGGCTCCGGATCATCTACCAGTCGTTCTTCCGGTTCCTCTCCCGCCAGTTTCCGCGCGTCCTCACCTCCGACCGGTACCTGACGCCGGACGGAGTGGACGTGCAGGGGCTCTGGGAAGGCGGGCAGGCGGCGGTGCACGACTCCGTCCAGCTTTCGGGCGAGTTCGTGCGCGCCATGGACGCGCTCGTGCGCGAGCTCCTGCGCGTGATCTACCTCGTCAAGGGCAACGCGGGGCGCGAGGAGGCGGTCAAGGGCGCGACCGAGATCCTGAAGAGGTACAACCTCGAACTCCTGCCTTTCGGCCTGGAATCCGCCGTGGGCCGGGATTGGACCCTGATACCCAGCCACAATTAGCTACTGCCTGACGAAGGCCCCCGACCCGGCCCAGCTCTCGGGCGACTTCCAGTCCGGCGTCCAGTTGAAGTACGTGGCCTCGCCGGATCCGCGGTCGAAATCGTAGATGCTCGCGCCCACGCGAAGGGCGACCCAGGGCCTGTCCGGCGCCAATTGGAGCTCGGCGACCGGGAAAGCCGCCTCAGCCGAGTAGCCGTCGCCCTTCCAGACGCACGCGGCCTTGAACCCCTTGGGCATCCACTCCATACCCCAGATGATCGAGTCCTTGGCCCGCTTCGCCGGGCTGAGGAAGAAGTAGACATGCTTGGAGGCGGCAAGCGGGGTCCAGTCCTTCGCGGGCCACGCCTGGATCCCGATGTTCACGCCGTCCTGGTCCCACGGATTGACTCCCCGCTCCGAGACCATGGAATCGTCCGTCACCCGCACTGCGGCGTATACGAAGGCGTCGTCGTACCGGATGGCGAACCGGTACGACCCGTCCTGCGGGCCCTTCCAGAGGCCGGCCGCGGGGTGTCCCGCGGGGGCGAGGCAGGCCTGCGGCAGGTCGCCCCACTCTCCGAGGTCGCCGTCGACGACCACGGGCTTCGGAGCCCTGACGGCGTAGGCCGGCCGGACGACCACGATCGCACCTTCCCCCGCGAACGCGCGCTCGAGCCGTCCTTCGGGCTTTGCGGCGATGCGCCACCCGTACGGGATCCTGGGGACTCCGGCGAAGGCCACGGGTGACGGCGCCTTGAGGATGGCGTTGAGGGTTCCCGTGGCGCCGGGCGCCACCACGGCCCGGCCCGGGGCTTTGTCGACGGCGAACGGACCGGTGTCGCCAAGCTCGATCGAGGCGGTCATCGGGAGCGGGGACTCGTTCTTCGCCGACCACGACATCGCGATCGAATCCAGGCGGTCGGCTTCGGTGACCATCGCGGTCTCCTGCACGGGCGGATGCAATTGCTTGTCCAGGTCGCGCTCCGCGGGCACGACGACGTCCTCGTCCAGGATTCCGCTCAGCAGGATGTTCGCGATCCGGGGCTCCGGATCGGTCATCGTGACCATGACGACCTGGTCGAACTCGCCGATGTCGCCGTGCGCCGGGTCGATCCCGCCGCCGGTCACGCCGAGCATGAAGTGCTTCATGTCGTTGCGGACGTATCTCGTGTACTGGTGAGTGTGCCCCGCGAAGACCGTGTACTTCATGCCCTTCAGCGCGGACTCGATCTTCTTGAAGTTGTCCTGGTTCTCGGCCACCCACATCGGCTTGTGCCCGAAGACGAACGTCCACTCGGCGTCCCGGTTCTTCCCGATCGCGTCAACGAGATACGCGGCCTGGGCGTCCCCGATCGTCCACTCCTTGCCGTCCTCGGTGCACGTGACGAGGAAGAGGAGGTCGCGGTAGCGGAAGTGGTAGTACGTGCGGCCCAGTCGCTTCTTCCACACCTCGACCAGGACCTCGTTCGTGAGATCGTGGTTGCCGGGAGTGTAGAAGAACGGAGCCTCGAGTTTCGACAGCTCCGACTGGACTTCATCCCAGTCCTGGTTCGCAAACTTGCGGTCCCGCGTGTACCCGGTGATGAAGTCGCCGACGGACATGACGAACTGGGGCTGTAGCATGTTGAGTTTTGCGATCGCTTCCGGGAACACGCCCGGCCGGTTGCCCCCGTTGCGGTCCGACATGACGGCGAACCGGACCGGCCCGCCCTCGTTCCGGATGGCAACGCCCGTCCACGGGTGCGGCGGGGGCCCCTGCTCGATGACGATTCCGCCCTCCGCCGCCCCGGCCGTTGCGGCCGCGGCCGGCGCGGCCGCCAGCATGAACATGCAGACCAGATATCCCGAGATGATTCCCCTGTTCATTCTCCACCTCGCTCCCGTTTCATTGAGCCCGCCCATTGTACAGGGCGTCCGGCCGCTCGTGCGGCCGCTATGACATCACGTTCAGGGGTCGGGGTCGAAAGCGGGACATCAGGACTCCTCATATGCGCGGATGAAGTCTTCTCTCGAGATGCCGGCCTGAGTGCATATCGTTCTGAGCGTGGAGCCCTTGATCTTTGGATGGTTGGGCATGGTCAGCGGGGTCTTGCCGCCGTCGGGGTTTGCCCTGACCATGGCGATGTGCTCGCGCTCGCGGATGAACTGGAAACCCAGGCGTTCGAAGGCTTTGATGACTCTCGCTTTGGGGGCGTCGACGGGGAACTTGCCGCTCAGACCTCGACTCCGGCTTCGGTGAGGTAGGCCTTCAGGACGTCAGAGTCGCCGAGCGCATCCTTGCCGAATGTCTCGACATGGAATCGAATCGCCGACTGGACATCGGACACGGCGCCCTCGTAGGTATCGCCTTCGCCCACCACGACGCCCTTGAACCCGAGTGGGTATGCGACGAAACCGTCCGGATGCTCCTCGACAACGATCTTGAAGTGCGTCACGCTTCCTTACCTCTGCTCGGATTCTATCACGACATCACGTTGAGGGGGTCGGGGTCGACGTGGACGCGGACGCGGGAGGCGGCGGGCCACCGGGCGAACTCCGCGAGGGCGGCATGGGCGGCCTCCCGCATCGCGGCCATGTTCGGGCCGCGCAGGACCAGGTGGCGGCGGTGCCGCTTCGCGACCACGGCGGGGGTGCAGGGCGCGGGACCGAGGAGCACGGCCTTCGCGGGGAGGTGCCGGCACAGGAATGCCGTCAGCCGGGTCGCGGCATCCTCGGCCAGCGTGGCAGTGGCCGCCGCGAGCCGGAACCGGATGATCCGGCCGAAGGGCGGATACCCGAGCGATTTCCGCAACGCCGCTTCGGCGCCGTACATCTCCCAGTAGTCGTGGTCCGCGGCGGCGCGGACGACGGGATGGTCCGGCGAGAAGGTCTGGATGAGGACGCGGCCCCGGACCGCGCGGCGGCCCGCGCGGCCCGCGACCTGGGTCAGGAGCTGGAACGTGCGCTCGGCGGCACGGAAGTCCGGCATGTCGAGCGAGAGATCGGCGAGGATGACGCCGACGAGGGAAAGCCTCGGGAAGTCGAGGCCCTTCGCGATCATCTGGGTCCCGATCAGGACGTCGCTGGACGCGAAGAGCTCGAGGAGCTCGCCGTGGGAGGCGCGCCGCCGGGTCGTGTCCTGGTCCATGCGCACGAGCCGGGCATCGGGCAACAGGTCGCGGACTGCGGACTCGACGCGCTCGGTGCCCAGCCCCACGGCGCGGAGGGCAGTGCCGGCACAGGTCGGGCACTTGCGGGGGACGGCGACGGCCGTGTTGCACCAGTGGCACAGGAGCCGGCTCTCGGAGGCGTGCAGGACCAGGTTCGTCGAGCACCTGGCGCACCGGGGAACGAAACCGCACGAGGTGCACAGCAGGACCGGGGCGAACCCGCGGCGGTTGAGGAAGAGGAGGGCCTGCTCGCCCCGGGCCACGGTCTCTTCCAGCGCCCGGGCCAGCGGTGCGCTCAGGGCCTGCGTGGAAGGGACTCCCTTCATCGACACCAGCTCGACCCGGGGGAGCGGGGTGCCGTCCACGCGGTCGGGAAGCTCGAGGAGCGTCATCCGGCCCGCCTTCGCCTGCGCCGCGGCCTCGAGCGAGGGCGTCGCGGAACCGAGGACGACCGGGCACTGCGCGAGCTTGGCGCGCTCGAGCGCGCAGTCGCGGGCGTGGTACAGGGGCGCGGTCTCCTCCTGCTTGTACGCGGGCTCGTGCTCCTCGTCCACGACGATCAGCCCGAGGGAACGCACGGGGGCGAAGACCGCGGACCGGGCGCCGACCACGATTCGGGGGCCGCGGCGGGCCTCATCCAGGGCTCGTCCCCGGTCGGCGCCCGTGAGCCGACTGTGAAGCACGACCACTTGGGTTCCGAACCGGGCCCGGAACCACGCCACGATCTGGACCGCGAGCGAGATCTCGGGGACCAGGATGATCGCGCTTTGACCCTGGTCGAGGGCTTTCCCCGCGGCCCGGAGGTAGACCTCGGTCTTTCCGCTTCCCGTGACGCCGTGCAAGAGGAACGCCTCGAAACGACGCGCGGCGACGGCCGTCCCGATGGCGCCGAGCGCGGCTTCCTGGGCGGGGTAGAGGGTGCGCGGGGCCTCCAGGGAAGCCGCGGGGACGTCGGGCAGGGGCCCCGGTTCAGGCCTCTCGCGCTTACGAATCCGGCGTGCGTCTTCGGGCCACGCGGTCCGGAGCACGAGCCCGGGCGGAGCCAGGTAGTACTCGCCGACCCAGTGCAGGAACCGCATCGCGGGCTCGTCGAAATACGGGGCAGCGTCGAGCACGCGCGTCACGGGCTTGATCGACATTCCGGCGGGGGCCCGGTCGGCCAGCCCCACGACAAGGGCGATGACCCGCGAGCCGCGGACAGGGACCTCGACCCGGACGCCGGGGCGCACTGCGTCCGCCAGGGCTTCCGGCACCTCGTACGTCAGCTCGTGGTCGATCGCCTGCGGGAGCAGGACGGAGGCGTACCGCGGCACGGCTGCCGGAACCTTGGGTTTCAGGCCGGCGGGGCCAGGTGGGCCAGGAGGCCCCTCAGGTTCTCGAGGTCCCGGGCCGCGCACTCGACCGGCGGGAGCCGCCACTCCTCCTGCTCGACGATCATCCACTCGGTCTTCGGGTCGTTCACGACCAGAGGGAGCAGGCGGCCCCACGGCACGTCCCCTTCGCCGATCAGGGCATCGCCTTTCTTCGCCGAGAACTCCTTGACGTGCACGGTGGCCGCGCGGCCGGGCCACCGTTCCAGCTCGGCGACGGGCGAGCCGCCGGCGGAGAGGCAGTTCGCCGTGTCGAGCTGGAGGATGACGTCCGGGCTCGTCGCGGCCCCGAAGATGTCCCACGGGACTTCGCCGGCGAGCGGCGCGAACTCCCCGGCATGGGCATGGAACCCGACCCGGAGGCCGTGGGGTCTTGCCCGGCCGGCGAGCTCGGTAAAGAGGGTGCCGGTCTTCTGCCACGCGTCTTTCGAACCCCGGTATCTGTCGTCGAGCCAGGGCACGATCAGGTACCGGTTCCCGATCGCGAGGTTGAAGTCGACCGTGCGGCCGAGTTCGTCCCCGAGGAGCGAGTCGAGTCCCGTGTGCGTGCCGCAACACCGCAACCCGAGGTCGTCCTGGAGCTTCCGCAGCGTCTTCGCGTCCCGCCCGTGATACCCCGCGTATTCGACGCCGTCATACCCGGCTTTCGCCAGCCCCGCGAGAGTGCCCGGCAGGTCCTTGGCGCAGTCGTCCCGGACCGAGTAGAGCTGGACGCCGATCGGGATCCGCTTCCGGGACGACTTGAACAGGGACGAGCAGCCGGGTCCGAGCACCACGCCGACAAAAGCCGCCGCGGCGGTGACGACGAACTCCCGTCGACCAAGCCGGCGGCGCCGGTCGATCCGGCGGCGGCGCCCGGTCACGAGGGCCCCGCCTTGCCCTTGGCGAGGCGCTTGGCCAGAAGCTGGAAGTCCTCCTCGATGATCTTCTTGAACGAGCCGGCCCGCAGTCCGGCGGAGGGGTGGTAGGTCGCGAGGAGGTCGGCATCCTTCCACCGGAGCCACCGCCCGCGCAGCCGGCCGATCGGCTGGGCCGTCTGCAGGAGGGACTGGGCGGCGAAAGTGCCGAGGGCGACCAGGATCCGCGGGGCGACGATCCGGAGCTGTTCGTAAAGATGCAGCTCGCAGGCCTCGATCTCGGGAAGGTCGGGCTTGCGATTGCCGGGCGGCCGGCACTTGATCACGTTGCAGATGAAGACGTCGTCGCGGGCGACGCCGATGCCGGTCAGGAGATCGTTCAGGAGCCTGCCGGCTGCGCCGACGAACGGGAGGCCCTGCTTGTCTTCCTGTTCGCCCGGCGCCTCGCCCACGAACACGATTCCCGCCTCCGGGGACCCGGTCCCGAAAACGAAGTGCTGGCGGCCCTTGCACAGCCCGCACTGGTCGCACGTGCGGATGCGCTCGTAGAGCGCGAGGAGCTCGCGGCCCTTCTCCGATGCCTTCGGGTTCAGGATGCCCGACTCGTGCCGCTCTATCGCGGCACTTCCGCCTGCCGGGCGGCCGGGCGGCAGCTTGGGCGACGATACCGCCAGACGGATCGCGGGAACCGGATACGTGGAACGCGGGGGCGCGGCAACCGGACGGGCTCGCGGGGGGAGCGGGGCGGGCGTCCGGAGCCCGGGGCGGGGGGATGGGACGGCTACGGCCGGGATCGGCGCGGTAGTCCGGAATAGCACGTCATCCCGCTCTTCCCAGCGGGCCCGCAGGAATCGGCGCAGGGATCCAAGAGCGTCGTCGATGCTCCGGTTCCGCGTGGGCTCCGCCATGGGTCGTTCCGATTACATCAGACCCGTGCCGAGCCGCGCAACCGCATCGCCCGGCCGGCTTCGGGCTCGTGTATGGTGGGGACGATGCGGTCCGGGACGCGGTACCTCCTGCTCGCCTTCCTGGCCGGCGCCGCGGTGCGCCTGCTCTTCCTCGGATCGCGGAGCTTCTGGCATGACGAGGCGTTGAGCCTGCTCATCGCGGGCCGGCCTTCGTTCGCGGAGGTCTGGCGGCTGGCATCTCCCCTCCAGTTCGGCGCTCCCGCGTATTTCCTGGCCCTGCACGGCTGGCTGGCGCTCGGCCACGGCGAGTCGGCGGTCCGCCTGCTGTCAGTAGCCGGGAGCCTCGCGGCGCTGGCGGCGACATTCGCGCTCGCGAGAGCCTGGCTGTCCCCGGCGTCGTTGCTCGCCGGCGTCTGGCTGGCGGCGCTCCTGCCGTTCTCGATCGAGTACGCCCAGGAAGCCCGTACCTACGCCTGGCTCTCCGCCTTCGAGCTGGCGGCGGCGCTGGCCGTGGCCCGCGGTCTCGCGCGCCCCGGGGGCCGCTGGACGGCGGCGTTCGCCGCCGCCCTCTTCCTGGCCTCGGCCACGCATCCGGCCGCCTGGATCTGGTGGACGGGGATCTTCGCAGGGCTGGCCCTGACCCCCGAGGGGCGCCGGCTCCTGCCCAGAGGCGCCGCCGCGTCGGTGCCGGCCGCGCTCGTTACGGGACTGGGGTTCCTGGCCTCGCGGGCGGTGTGGCGCGACCGGCTGGCCGACGCGTTCCGGCTCCCGTCCGCAACCGAGTATCTGCGCCAGACCGCGCTGCTCTTCACGGCCGGGCACGCCCCGGGCGTCTGGGCCGAGGCGGTCCTGCCCTTCGCAGTGCCCGTGCTCGCGGGCGTAGGCGTGTGGGCGATCGCGCGCGAGCCCCGCCGCCGGCCCGCGGCCGCGGTCCTCGCGGCGCTGACGGTCGTCCCCGTCGGCCTCGTCTGGTTCGGGATCGCGGCGGGGGCATCCACCCAGCTCAGATACGTGGCGGCGGTCCCGCCGGTCCTCGCGCTCGTGCTCGCCGCGGGCGCGGGCGCCCTTCCACGGTGGGCGCGCGCGGCCGCCCTACTGCTGCTGCTGGGCGCCCAGGCGGACGCGTTCCGGCGGGGTCTCAAGGGACCCCCGTCGCTCGAGCCGACGTTCTGCCTCCTTTCGAAGAAGCCCGTGCGGGAAGCGACCTGGTTCGTCCGCGCCGGGTTCCGGCCGGGCGACCGGATCGTGCACGTGTCGACGGCGGCCCTCCTGCCCATGCGCTGGTACGCGCCCGACCTTCCCCAGGGCTATCTCATCGACAACCCGGACCTGACCCCCGCGGTGTCACGCCCGCTCGTCGGCCCGCCCGCGCCGCTGGAGCGCCAGCTCGAGGGCGCTCGCCGGATCTGGCTGGTCTCGTGCCCGTGGCGGTTCCGGGACGCGCCCGTGGTGCCGGGGGATCTGGCATCCGTCCTCGGACGGAGGTGTGGCACGCCGCAGGTCCGGAGCTTCGGCGGCCTCGACGTCTACCTGGCCGTCGTGAAGGGGAAATAGCCGGCCAGGCGCTGACGCTCAGAGCGGGATATCGGGCCAGGTGAACAGGGGAGGAGGACGGCGCGACGCCCGCAGCCATTCGGGGGTCTCCGGCCGGGGGGGCTCCTCCTCGGTCGGGAGGAGCAGCCGGTCCCGCTTCCACCGCCAGTCCAGCCAGGCGAAGGTCAGGGCGATCCGGTGTTCGAACGACTCCCCGCCCAGCGGATTGCGGGCGAGCGAGTAATCCAGCTGGAGGCCGAGCCGGGAGCCCACCATCGTGCGAAGCCCGAGCCCCGCGGAGAGCAGGCCGTCCCGGATCCCGGCGCGCAGCGTCAGCGCCCGGTGGAGGTCCCATTCGGCGCCGCCCGAGAAGCGCCGGTTCTCCCCGGTGGCGTCGTCCGCCTGCACGACGAGGAGAACGGGGTTGAGATCCAGGGCCCCCCCGACGATGAGCGCGCCGTAGAGCTTGTCGGAGGTGGTCCTGCCGGAAGCGTTCCAGTTGTAGTCCGAGACGAACAGGTTGCGGCCGACCACGGCGAGCGTCACGCGCGGCCAGGGACGGTACCGGAGTCCGCCGTCGACGCCCGACCCGTTGGCCGAGAAGCCCTCGACCGACTCGCGCATGTACCTGACCGACATCCCGATATCGAGGGCGGTGAACAGCCGGCCCGCGAGCGCGGCGGTGAACACCTGGGCGGCGGCATCCGAGGTGCTGTCGGGCTCCAGGCTGTTGGCCGCGCGGTACTCGACCTCGCCCAGGTCGCGGGCGAAGATCGCAAGGCCGAGCACGAGCTGGGGGGCCACCCAGCCGGCCATCACGGCATGGAACTCGCCTTCCCCGTCGGGGAGGAGGCCGCCGTGCAGGGTGCCTTCCGCCCCGGGGTCCATGGCGGCGAGGCCGGCCGGATTGTTGACGGTGGCGGTCGCCTCGGTGTCGGCGGCCGCAATGCCGCCGCCCAGCGCGGTCGCCCGGGCGCCGTAGGGGAGTCTCGAGTAGGCGGCGGCCGACCGGGAGCCGTCCTCCGCCCGGGCTCCCCCCGCAACCCACGCGGCGAGCAGGGCGGCCGCGATCGCGCCGCGCCGGCTCACTTGGGGGCTCCGCCGAGCCGGGACGCGAGGGCCGCCGCTTCCCTGTTCCCGGGCTCCCGGTCGAGGGCCCGTCGCACGCAGGCCGCGGCGCGCGGCCGGGCCCCGGCGGCCTCGAGCGCGCGCGCCGCCTTGAGCCAGCGCGGCACCGAAGATTCATCCAGCCCGGCGGCCGTCTCGAGGGCCGTCGCCGCGAGCCCCAAGCGCTTCATCGCGGCGTAGAGCCCGCCGAGCCGGTCGTAGATCTCGGGACTGTCCCCCGCGCATCGCAGGGCCCGGCCGAGCGCGCGCTCCGCCCCGGCGGGATTCCCCAGTGTCCGGTCGGCGTCCGCGATGCGCGTCCAGAGCCCCGCCAGGCTCGGCGCCTGGGAGAGGGCCTTTTCCCACGCGGCCCGGGCCTCGCGCACCCGCCCGGCGGCCAAAGCCACGTCGCCCGGCTTCGTCAGTTCGGCAAGACCGGGCGGCTCGTCGAGCCCGAGGATCTGTGCGCGGCCCGGCCGCGACGCCAGCCTGACCTCCCTCGCGTTGCGGCCGGGACGGGCGCACCGCCGCCAGAGTTCCAGGTAGTTGTCGCTCGCCTCCGGGGTCCACGCGGGCGGAGGCAGGCAGGGGCCCTCCGTCCGGATCGCGCCGTACCCCAGGGCAGCCAGCCGCTTGCGCAGCTCGACGACGTCCCGGGACTGCGCGGCCAGGTCGCGGATGCGGGCCGCATCCCGGGGCAGGATCAGCGCCTGCGCCGGGAGGAGCACCCGGCGGAAGCTCCACGCTCCGGCCGCCGCCGCGACCGTGAGCGCGATCAGCGCGCGACGACGATGCGCTTGACGCACGTGGAGGCTCCCGCCTTGATCCGGGCGGAGTAGATGCCGTTCGCGACGTTTCGTCCCTTCAAGTCTTTCCCGTCCCACCGGACCGGCGAGTTGTAGTAGAGATCGAGGCCGGCGGTTTCCGCGGCCGTCATAGACATTTTCCACACCATGACCCCGGAGGTGTCCCGGATCTCGATCGAGATGACCGCGCCCCGGCCGGCCGGGATCACGAAGGTCACGAAGAGATCGTTGACCGGCCGGAACGGGTTCGGGTACACCCAAGCCGGGCTCGTGGAGAGGGGGGGGGCAACCGTGTTTCCCTGGAGGGCCCGGAGCATGTTGACCCGGCCGTAGCCGTAGTCAGGCGACCAGCCCGACTGGCCGGGCATCGGGTCGGCCGTCGACTCGATCTGGCTCATGACCTGATCGGGAGTCCAGTCCGGATGGAGGCCCAGGATGACCGCGGCGAGCCCGGCGACGACCGGGCACGCCCCGGACGTGCCGGCGGCGGTCAGGAAGAACGTCGTGCCGCCGGGATAGGTGCCCGGGAGCGGATCGTACTGGCACGCGCATCGCTCGTCCGGGGGGTCGTAGTAGCTGAAAGGGGGAGCCGGGCAATACGCCGGTGCGGTCAGCGCCGCCGCCAGCAGGTCCTCGTATGGATCGCAGTAGAGGGTACCCGTTCCACTGCCGCCCGGCGCGACGACATCGAGCGCGGGCCCCATGTTCGAGTAGTACGTGAGCCGGTCGCGGGGGTCCGTGGCGCCCACGCCGAGCACGTGCGGGTAGCCGGCCGGGTACGAGATCTCGGTCGTCGACTCGTTGCCCGCCGCCGCGACGAGGACGACCCCGAGCGACCAGACCTGCACCGCCGCGGACCGGGCCGCCTCCGTCGGGGGCTCGCACTCGGGATTGCACGATCCGAGGCTCATGTTGATGACGTCCGCCCCGTGGTTGGCGGCCCAGAGGATTCCATCGAGAATCCCGAACTCCGACCCGCCGCCCTCGTCGTCCAGGACCTTGACCGGCATGAGCTTGGCATTCCGGCACACCCCTACGACCCCGCCGTTGTTCGCGGTGCCCGCGGCGATCGAGGCCACCGCGGTGCCGTGGCCGTTGTCGTCCTGGGCGTTGCTCGACCCGTCGAAGGCGTTGTAGCCCGTCACGAGCTTGCCGGCGACGTCCGGATGGCTCGCGTCGATCCCGGAGTCCGCGATCGCGATCACGACGGAGGAGGAGCCATCCGCCCCCGGGACGTCGGAGGCCCAGGACTGGGATGCGCTGATCCGGTCGAGCGACCACTGGAGCGGAAAGAACTGGTCGGTCGGCAGGGCCTTCGCCTTGAAGATGTGGTTCGGCTCGGCGGAGAGCACGTTCGGGTTCCGCTGGAGCCGCTCGATCGCGGCCTCGACCGTCAGCCCCGGGGGAAGTTTCACGAGCCGGACCCGGACCTGGGGCAGCTGCCTTACTTCGCGGGCCCCGAGCCCGTCCAGCGCCCGGCGCGCCTCATCCTCGGCCGCGCCCGGGGCGAACCGGACCATGATCTCATCGGGCACGTGCCGGGCTTCCGCCGGGGGAGCCACGGCCAACAGAATCGCGAGCGCAAGATACGACACCAGCCGAGGGGGGGTATCGAACCCCCGACCTGCGGTTTACGAAACCGCCGCTCTACCCCTGAGCTACCTCGGCTTTGGGTCTGATTCTACCGCAATAGGGTTGACGACGGCGCGGCGGTGGTGGCCGACAGCGCCGGGGATGCCTCGAGGGAGGGCGTGGCCGAAGGGGGTGGCGATTGGGCCGCGGTAGGAGCAGGCATGGACGAATGGTCCCGGGTGTCCCGGGCCGCGATCCATACGGCGAGCGCGACGGCCGCCGTCAGGTCCACGGCGACCACCTTGTCCGAAAGCCGGAACCGGCGGCCCTCGATCGCGAATCCCACGGCGCTCGTGGCCAGGGACGCGTAGAGCGCGGTGAACGGGAGGGCGATGAAGAACACGTTCTCGAACCGCTTGGCCCCGGTCTCATGGAACGGCTTCGCCAGCTCGGTGGCGGCGTCGTACTTGGGCTGGGCGGGCGGGGTCGTCACATCCACGGCGTTCCCGGGGCACGACGGAGACGCGGGGAGCCAGCCGGCGAGGATGACCGTGGCGAGCAGGACGGCCCGGCGCGGCATCAATACTTCCAGAACTCGATGGCTTCGGGCAGGAGCCCGGACTTGAAGAGCTCCATGCCGGTGCGGTTCAGTTCCTCTGGCGAGGGCATGTCCGTACCATTCTAGGGAAAGTGGTAGAATCTTTTCACCGGGCGGGTGGTGGAACTGGCAGACACGTACGTTTGAGGGGCGTATGGGGTAACCCGTGAGAGTTCGAGTCTCTCCCCGCCCACGTCCTGGAAATCTGACACCGAACCAACGGAGGCATCCAATGCAGACAGGATGGACATGCCGTGCGGCCTTTTAATGACGTGAATGGTTCCGGCAAACGGGCGGATAGCTCAGCCCGGAGAGAGCGCCTGCCTTACAAGCAGGAGGTCGCAGGTTCGAGTCCTGTTCCGCCCATGGCCTGTTTCCTGGCCGCAGCCGTCCTGGCAGGATGCGCGGGAGGCGGCGGGAAGACCCCGGTGAGAACCGGGGCGGAGCCCGGCGCGGAGCGGGCGGCGGCCGCGAGCCCCGCTCCCGAGTTCCCGGCCCCTCCCGGCGCCCCCGTCGCGGTCGTGCGCACGGAGCGGGGGACGTTCAAGTTCGCCCTGCTTCCCAAGTACGCGCCCAACACGGTGCAGAACTTCATCACGCTGACCGGGAAGGGCTTCTACTCGAGTCTCGCATTTCACCGGGTCGAGCCCGGCGTCCTGATCCAGGGGGGCGACCCCGCGGGGAACGGGACGGGCGGCCCGGGATACACGATCAAGGCCGAGTTCAACGAGCATCCTCATCTCGAGGGAACCGTCGCGATGGCGCGCGGTCCCGATCCCGACTCGGCGGGAAGCCGGTGGTACGTGTGCCTGCGGTCCCTGCCCTCGCTCGACCGCCAGTACACGGTCTTCGGCCAGTGCTTCGAAGGGCTCGACGTCCTCCATGCGATCCAGAAGGGGGACCGGATGCTCGAGGTGCGCATCGACTACGTCGACCCCGCGAAACTCCCGCCCGACGCGCTGAAATAGACTTCGAGGGCCCCGGTGGTGTAGGCTTGATACCCGGACATGGCTGAAGAAACCGCGCCCTCCACCATTCCGTCCGAAGAGGCGCTCGACATGATCCTCGGCGGCGCGCCCGACGAGGTCGTGCGGGCCGTCAACGAGGGGCTGGCGTCCTACGCCGCGGCCAGCCGCGGCCCCCAGGAGGACGTCCAGAAGGCGGCCCGCCTGCGCGCGGCCTTCGTCGACATGGTGGACTGGCTCCTCGCGAAGCGCGTGCCGATGCTGAACGACGCGCAATGGCTGTTCCTTTCGACCGGAGCCGTCGGCGCCAAGGCGTCCTACATGAAGGGCAGCGAAACGGCGGCCGTCGAGCTCATGCCCACCAAGGTCTTCCAGTACCTGGCCCAGGCCCGGGTCGCGAAGAAGACCAGGCCCGGCTGGGCGGCGCCCATCCTCGACGTCGAGGACCGCATCCATGCCTTCGCGCGGGGCGAGCTCGTGGGCATGGACGCGGCCAGCTCCCGCCGCCGGAAGGCCGCCAAGCCCCTCGGCTCCGACGCGCTGAAGGTGAAGGTCAAGTCCCGGCTGGAAGGACTGGTCGGGGCGGTCAAGGAGCAGATGTCGGCCGTGGACAACCAGTTGCAGACGTACAACCAGCTGCGCGACGAAGGGGTCTACAAGAACGTCAAGCTGAACTTCGAGGCACTGCGCAAGTTCGTGCTCATCTCGGCGATGCCGGGTCCCAAGAACGAGCAGGCGGCGCGGTTCCTGACCCAGGTCGGCGACAAGCTCGGGTCCATCGTCTACTCGGTCTCGAGCCTCGCGACCCAGCTCGAGGCGGTCGGGGGCGAGCTCGGCGAGAAGGCCAAGGCCCTGGAGGGGAAGCTCAACGAGATGCGCGCGGCGCAGGAGGAGCTGACCAGGCTCGAGTCGGGCCAGGATTCCCTGACCGCCGCGTTCGATCCGGAGACGATCCAGAGCATCCGGCGCGACGTCGACAGCGTGGCCCAGTTCGCGGTCAAGGCTTCCGAGAGCGCGGACAACAAGGTCGCGTTCAGCGGAAGCCGCATCCTGGTCAAGGAGCAGTGGAAGGACATGCCGGCTCCCCCCGAGGAATGCATCCTGACGGTTCCGGCGGTGGTGGCCGCCATAGAGAAGATCGGGAAGTTCCACGTGAACGTCTTCCCCAAGGACGCGGATGGCCAGTTCGTCCTGCCCCCGATCTTCATCGAACCGGTGAGGAACTTCATCGAGTTCTTCGACGACCGGATTTGTCTCTCGCTCGTGAGCGGCGAGATGCCCAAGAAGGGCCCCAAGATCTCGCTCAATCCGCTCGAGGTCGAGGTCATGAAGGGGTGCGGGCAGTGGCTGTGCAAGGATTCCCTCTACGACTACCGGGGCGAGATCAACGCCGGGACCTTCATGGGCGACTACTCGGGGAAGGTGGAGAAGAAGACCCAGGTGAAGTGGCAGGGCGAGGACAAGAAGATGACGCTCGCGGTGTCCTCCCAGGTCGTGGACGCCTCCAGCCGCGGCGAGGCCGTCAACGACTACGTGGACACCGTGCTCGCGTTCGTGAACGGGTCGCTCCCGCCCCAGCGGATGTCGCGCCGCAAGATCGCCGTGCTCCTCCGCTACGTCGTCGTCGAGTCGGTCGACCGCACGGTGGCCCTCCTCCTCCAGCACGTCGCGCAGGCGGACCCGAACGAGGCCAAGGATGCGATCCTGAAGCACGCCAAGAACGAGACGCACGCGCGCGAGCTGGTCGGCAAGGCCTTCGAGGATCCCCAGATCGCCAAGACCTGCGGCGACCGCGACTTCTTCCTCAAGAAGCTCTTCGGCCTCCAGTAACCGGTCGGCAGGCGGAAGCCTTCCGGCCCTGCCTTAGTGGAACAGGGCTGAGATCGAGGCTTCCTCGTGAATGCGGCGGATGGCTTCGCCGAACATGGTCGCGACGGACAGGACCTTGACCGGCGGATCGTTAAGCTTCTTCGCCACGTCGTTGAGCGGGATGGTGTCGGTCACGACGATCTCCTTGATCCCCGCGCTCCGCAGGCGTTCCGTCACCGGCCCGGAGAAGATCCCGTGGGTGACGATCGCGTAGATGTCCTGGGCGCCCCGCTGCCGCAGGGCCTGGGCGGCCTCGGCGATGGACGAGCCCGAGGTGATGATGTCGTCCGACATGACCACAGTCTTGCCCTTGACGTCTCCGATCACGTTCTGGACCGCGGTCTGGACCGGGCCGAACCGGCGCTTGTCGACGATGGCCAGCGGCGCCCCGATCTTCTCCGCGAGGTAGCGGGCGTCCTTGACGCCCCCGAGGTCGGGGGCGACCACGACCACATCCGCGAGCTTCTTCTTCGCCACCCACTCCGCGAAGATGGGCATGGACATGAGGTGGTCGAGGGGGATGTCGAAAAAGCCCTGGATCTGGTCCGCGTGCAGGTCCATGGTCAGGACCCGGTCGGCGCCCGCGGCCTCGATCAGGTTCGCCATCAGCTTGGCCGTGATCGGGACGCGCGGCTGGTCCTTGCGGTCCTGGCGACCGTAGGAATAGAAGGGGATGACGGCCGTGATGCGGCGGGCCGAGGCCCGCCGCATCGCGTCGATGATGATCAGGAGCTCCATCCAGTTGTCGTTCTCGGGCGGGCACGTGGACTGGACGATGAAGACGTCGGTGCCGCGCACATTCTCGTTGATCTTGACCCGGATCTCCCCCGGGCTGAACCGGCCTACTTCCATCTTGCCCAGCGGTATCCCCCGGGAATCCGCGATCTCCTTGGCCAGGTCGCGGTTGCCGTTGCCGGTGAAGATCTTGAGATCGTCAGGCACTTTTGTCTCCCTTCAGAGGTCTGGCCGGAACGCCCACGACGGTCGTTCCGGGCTTGACGGCCCGTCCGCCGGGAACCACCGCGCCCGCGCCCACCTTCGCGCGGTCGCCGACGATCGCCGGCGCCACGAGCACGCACCCACTGCCAATGAACGCCTTCTTTCCTATACGGGTCGGCCACTTGCGCTTCCCGTCGTAGTTCGCCGAGATCGCGCCCGCCCCGATGTTCGTGTCCTCGCCCACCACGGCGTCGCCGAGATAGCTGAAGTGATGCATGCGCACGCGCTCGCCGAGGTCGGACCGCACGATCTCGGCGTGCGTCCCCACCTGCGCGCCCTTCCGGACGCGGCATCCGGGGCGGACGTGGGCGAACGGTCCGATCTCGCACCCGTCATCGAGCCGGCTTCCCGTCACGTACGAGGACCTGACGACGACGCCGTTCCCGAGGATCGAGTCGCGGATCACGGCGTTCGGACCCAGGATGCAGTACGAACCGGCCCTGGTCGCTCCCTGGAGCATGGTCCCGGGAAGGATCCGGCTGCCCGCGCCCACCTCGACGTTCCACTCGACCGTCACGCTCGCGGGATCGTCCACGATCACGCCCTGGGACATCAGCGCCGCGAGCTTGCGGGCCTGGAGTATCGCCTGCGCGTACGCCGCCTGGGGTAGGTTGTTCACCCCGGCCGAAGCGTCGGCGGGCACGGTGACCGTCGTGACGCTCGCCCCGCGCGACAGCGCGAGTTCGACCGCGCGGGTCAGGTACCTCTCCTTCTTCTCTCCCACGGGCGGGATGGCCGCCAGCAGGTCGAAGATGGCGGGGGCCGCGAAGGCATACAGCCCCGCGTTGATCTCGCGCACCCGCTTCACGGCGGGCGAGGCCTCGGACTCCTCCACGATGTTGGCCACCGCTCCGGCGGGATCGCGGAGGACCCGGCCCAGCCCGGACGGATCGTCCACGGTCGCGGTGGCGAAGGCGACCAGGGCGTTGCGGGAAGCGCGCGCGGCGAGGAGGGAGGTGATGTGCGCGGGGTCGAACAACGGCGTGTCCGCCTGGATGACGACGATCACGCACTCTCCCTTGACCAGGCCCTTGAGCCGGCCGACGGCGTCTCCCGTCCCGCGCGGCTCGGGCTGAAGGACGGTGCGCACCGACTTGCCCAGGACGTTGGCGAAGGCGGGACGCAGGGCCGGGCTGGTGATGACGATCGGGTGCGAGATGCCGGACGCCCGGAGGGCCTCGTAGGCCCATCCGACCATGGGCCGCCCGAGCAGGGGAAGGAGCGGTTTCGGCGTCGCAATCCGCATCCGCTCGCCTTTGCCGGCGGCCAGCACCGCGCCGAAGATCTTCATGCCCGACAAGGATATCACATTGGACGCTGGGGAGGGTTCAGCGGCGGCTCGAGGCCGCCCCGGGACGTCAGGAGCTTGGGGTCCCCGACTTCTTCTCCCGAGCCAGGAGCACGCTCCGCACGACCCAGAGCACGATCGGGATCGCGTAGAGGATCACGAGGTTCAGCGCCTGACTGCTCCACTTGAAGTCCGGCTCGGCGAGGAAGACGAGCATGATCGTATACAGGACCGCCAGCGACCCGTAGATGATCGTGAGCGTCTTGAGGTGCCAGCGCCAGCTGAAATCGGGCTCGGGCGACGGTGCCGTCTGCAGGTTGTCTGCCATCTTGCTTTGGAGTTTACCCCCGCGACCGGCGCCCGGTCAACCCCCGGAAGAACGTGCGGGCGGCGTGCGTGTCACGGCGGATCGCGGCGGCCAGGGCTTCGAGGTCGCGGAACGCGCGTTCGGGCCGCAGGAAGGCCAGCAACTCGACCTGGAACCGGCGGCCGGCGGGCGCGGGAGGCGCCGCGGCCAGGCAATGCACCTCGAGGAGGGGGACGCGCGTCGCGGGCTTCACGGTGGGGCGGACCCCCAGGTTGGCGACGCCGGGCCGGCCCGCGAGCCGGACCACGTAGACGCCGAACCGGGGAAGCAGGACGTTCGCGGGCCGGAGGTTGATGGTCGGAAACCCGAGCCGGCGCGCGAGCCGGCGCCCGCGGACGACCGTTCCCTCCACGACGGGCGGGCGGCCCAGCAGGCGTCGCGCCTCCGCCACGCGGCCCAGCGCGACCAGCTTGCGGATGCGCGTGCTCGAGACCGGTTCCCCCCGGTCGAGGACGGGCGGCATGACGGACGCCCGGAACCCGAGGCAGTCGCCCAGCGCGGTCAACAGCGCTCCATCGCCCATCCCGCCCCGGCCGAAGTGGAAGTCCCAGCCCACCACGACCTCGGCCACGTGCAGGCGGCCGGACAGCACGCGCTGGACGAACGCCGGGGCGGTCATCGCGGCGACGCGCCGGGAGAACGGCAGGACGACGGCGGCGTCGAACCCGAGCTCGTCGAAGCGGGTGAGTCGCTGGCCGAGGGTCATCAGGCACCTGGGCGCGACGTGCGGGGCGAGCGTCGCCAGCGGATGGCGATCGAACGTGACGGCGGCCGCACGGCCCCGGATGGCGCGCGCCCGCCGGACCGTTTGGGCCAGGATGGCCCGATGCCCGCGGTGGACGCCGTCGAATACTCCGACGGCCGCGGCCCAGGGGCCCGGACCGGGAAGGCGGGGCGGAAATGTGCGGACGACGATCACGGTCTCTCGATCTTACTCCGTGGGGAGGAGGCGGAGAGGGAGGAGGTGCCCCAGGTCGAGCCGGCCCAGCCCGATCATGGAGCCGTCGGCCCGCATGAGCCGCACGGCTCCTCCGGGCTCCGCGGTCACGCCGGCGGGGGCCGGGGCCGGTTGCCCGTGCCGGAGCCGGGCGACGGCCGCGTCGTCCAGATTCGCCTCCGGCAGGTGCGCGAGCACGCGGCCGGGGTCCAGGATCGCTTCCGCGGCCCGGCCGGCTTCGGCCAGGTGGCTCAGCGACTCGAGGTCCACGGCGTCGCCGAGGGCGAAGGATCCGGCCCGCGTGCGCACGAGCCGCTCCATCACCGCGCCGCATCCGAGGAGCCGGCCCCACTCCGCGATCAGGGAACGGACGTAGGTGCCTCCCGCGCACGAGACCCGGAACCGGATCTGGGGCAGGGAGGCCTCTATGACCTCGAGCGAGAACACGTGCATGCGGCGGACGGGCGTCTCGGGTGCGGGACGTCCCTCCGCCGCGGCCCGGCGCGCCTCGTCGTAGAGCCGGCGGCCGTCCACCTGCACCGCCGAGAAGGCGGGGACCGGCAGGTCGAGCTCGCCCACGAGGGTCTCGCCGGAGGCCCGGACCTGCGCCGGCGTGGCCTCGACCGGCCGGGGAGCGCTCAAGGTGCCCGTCACGTCCAGCGTGTCGCTCGTCACCCCGAGCCGCATGACCGCCTCGTAGTCCTTGTCGTGCCGCAAGTAGGGGAGGAACCGCGTTGCGGCGCCCAGCGCGACCGGCAGGACGCCCTCGGCGATCGGGTCCAGCGTGCCGCCGTGCCCGGCGTTGACGCCCAGGATCCGGCGGACCGAGTCGATGGCGTCGTGGGACGTGATCCCCCGGGGCTTGCGGAGGTTCAGGAAGCCGAGGAGGCCGGTCACGGCCGCGGCAATGCGGGGACGGGCGTCCCCGCGGACGGGGCGGGAGGGCCCGCCAGCCGGGCCCGGAGCGCCGCGAGGTTGGCGAGAGCGGCCCGGTGCCGCGGGTTGCGGGCGAGCACCCAGCGGAACAGCGCCATCGCTTCCGCCGTGTTCCCCTGCGCCGCGCACGCGGTCGCGACGTTGGTCCACAGGTCGAGGTTGTGCGGTTGGATCCCGGCCGCCCCGCGGAACGCGGCCTCCGCCTCGTCGTACCGGCGGAGCCGGCCGCTGGCCTGCCCGATGAGGTCCAGGACCATGGACCGGTTCACGCGGCCGGGGAGGGCGAGAGCGCGCCGCAGGGAGGCGACGGCGGCGTCGAGCCGGCCCGCCCGGAAGAGCGCGATTCCCGGCATCGCGAGGAGCTGGCCGTAGGTGTCGAGGACGCTGTAGGCGGCTTCGTCCTTGGCCGGCGCCTCGGTCCAGAGGCCCCGGAGCCTGAGCCGGGCGAAGACGCGGGCGACATCGGACTCGGCCGGCGGCAGGCGTTTCGCGCCGGGCTTCCCGATCTCGAAGAGCAGGCCGTGAAACGCGAGCCGCTGGCGCAGGTCGGCGAACGAGCACATGGATGGATGGTAGACCGGGCCGGATGCGCCGAGCCGGTCCACGAGCATGGCGAGGCGGGCGCTTGCCGCCGCGTCGGGCCGGCCGCGGAGGGGAGGTCCCAACCGCTCGAGCCCGCGCGCCTCGGGGAGCCGGCGCGCCAGCCGCCGCCAACCCTCGGGCCGGTCGAGGAACGGATTCGTGATCACGAACACGATCCCGGGCGCCGTCGCGTCCACGGCGAGCGGCGCCCAGACCGGGAACGACTGGTAGTCGGCCTCGGCCAGCACCGCGGCCGGGGGCCGCGCTCCGGAGAGCATGTTCACCGCGTAGTCGTGGCCCAGGTAGTCGGACGAGTGGTTCATCGTCCCGATCCGCCCGAGACCCGACGCCACGGGAACCAGGAAGGCGAAGGCCCAGACCGCGGGGGCGGCGCGGGCCGGCAGCGCGCGGCGGAGGAGCAGGATTCCCGCGGCGGACGCGATCGCGAGCGCGCCCAGGAACGGCAGGTGAAACCGGTCCGAGAGCCAGAGGTAGAGCTGGCCCGTTGAAAGATGGACCGGGTTGGCCATGACCGCGACCGATGCCAGCGTGAGCGCCGGTCCGGCCGCCAGCAGTCCGAGCGCCCGGCGCCGGCTGCGCCAGAGCGCCGCGCTCCCGGCGAGCGCGAGCAGGGCGAAGGCGAGCCCGCCTTCCCGGACGGGAGTCAGGAGGCCGTAGCCGGCCTGGAGCCAGGTCAGCGAGGCCCTGCGCATTCCCGCCTGCGGCAGGAACGCTCTCCGCATGACGGTGTCGCCCAGCTCGCGCGCGGTGGCGGGGTTGCCCCAGGCGGGGTCGCGGCCGGCGCAGAGCGGGAGCTGGAGGTAGAGGCTGGCGCCCAGCGTCGCGACCAGGAGGGCGGTTGCGGCGCGGCGGCGATCCCACGGCCTGCCGGCCGCGGCAAGGACGGGAAGCCACCAGACCGCGGTCATCCAGTGGCCCGCGGCGGCTAGCCCCAACAGGAACGATGCGAGCGGGACCGCACGGCGTCCCGGCCGCAAGAGCGCGAGGACGGCGCCCGTGACGAGGAGCCAGTTGAGAAGGTAGAGCCCTCCCTTCGCGGACAGCGCGCACTCCCACCAGACCCGGCTTGCTGCGAGGGAGCCGGCCGCCGCGCACGCGGCCGCGAGCCCGGCTCCGCCGGGGAAGAGCGCGGACGCGAACGCCGCCGCCAGCACGGCGCCGCCCGCGCCGAGGGCGGCGGCCAGCGAGTTGACCCGGAAGTAGACGCTTCCGACCGGGAGGGAGGCCGCGGCACGGCCCAGGAGCGTGAGGACGGGATACCCCGGGGCGTGCTGGGTGCCCAGGTTCACGCACGCCGTGATCGTCCACGGCGAGTCGTCGAGCTGGAAGGCCGGATGCAGGGATCCGAGGTAGAGCGCGAACGCCCCGAGGAACAGCCCCGCGAACGCTACGCGCCTCACCGGCGGGGCCGGACCACGCGCGCGAGCTCGCGCCGCTGGGGTTCCGTCAGGAACTCGGGGTGACGCGCCGCGACCATGATCAGTTCCCGGATCTCGGCGGAGGGATGCCGGAGCACGACCAGGAGCCGCGCGAGCTCGAAGGCCGCGGGGCCGAAGTCGGGCTTGACCGCGAGCGCACCGCGAAGCGCCCGCTGGGCATCCTCGAACCGGCGCAGGATCGTGCAGGCCATGCCCAGATGCGTGAGCGCGGCGGCCCGCGTGCCCTCTTTCGCGGGGATCCGGAGCGCTTCGGTCAGGAACCGGGCGGCCTCCTCCGCCCGGCCCTGCTCGAGGGCCTGCGCGCCGTGGTAGGCGAGCGCGGTGGCGTAGTTGCGCACGGCGCGGACGGTCACGGCGTCGCTCCACCGCTCGGCGTCGGCGGTCCCGCGGAGGCGGAGCGCGGGGAACCGGGCATCCTGCGCCCGGGCGGCGGACGCCGCTTTCGGTTCCACGTAGGCGGCGAAGACACAGCCGCGCGGGACCAGGTGTTCACCGCTGTCCTCGCCCGAGCATCCCGGCGTGTAGAACGCGGGCCGGTCCGCGTTGGCCAGCATGATCCGGGGCAGGTGCTGGCCCGGGTCTAGGACGAACTTGGGCCACCTCAAGCCCGGCATCGTGCGCGGGAGCCGGACGTACGCCGGCTCCCAGCATGCGAAAGGCATCGGGAAGAGGACGACGTCCGGCCGCAGGCCCATCACGCCCTGCGCGTAGAACATGGGGAAGGCCTGGTCGTCTCCCTCGCAGATGAGCATCGCGCGCGGCGGCAGGGGCGCGAGTTGGTTCACGGCGAAATCCCACGCGAGGTAGTGCCGGGTGCGGGGAGAGGTGCGCGCGTTGACCAGGAGGGGCACGGCAAGCACGAGGACGGCGGCGACTCCAAATACCCGGGACGCGGCAAAGAGCCGCGACCCGCCGAGCCCGATCAGGACGGCGAGCAGGGAGTAGCTCAGGAGGTAGTAGCGCTCGATCTCGGGGGTGTTGTACCAGACCCCGAAGAACAGGTTCGTGGCGAAGACGAGGCCCGCCCCCGGGAGCAGTCCCGGGCCCGCGATCCGGAGGGCGAGCAGGCCGGGCGCCGCGAGGCCGACCGCGGGTCCCATCTCGGCGAGCGGGAGGACGGCCAAGTGGCGGACGGTGCGGGCGGCGACGTCGCCCAGCCCCTGGTTCGACCCCATGATGAACCGGTACTGGCGCCCCGAGAGGTAATACGCGAGCCGGCCGGCCCGGTCCGGGAGCCCCCAGTCCATGGCGGGGTCCACGGCGGCCCGGATCGGGATGGCGACCGCCTTCGCCAGCATCGGGATTCCCGCGAGCACGGCGGCCAGGATGAGCGTTCTCGCGCGTCCCGGCGCTCCCGCCGTCAACCGCCATGCCGCCACCGCGAGCATGGGCATCACGTAAAGACCGTGCATGTGGTGGCTGAGCGCGAGCCCGCCGAGGAAAGCCGCCGCCGGCAGTGCCCCGGTCGCGCGGTCGAGCCGGGCCCTGAGGAGTGCGTGGAGGCACAGGAGCATCAACAGGACCGACCACGCGTACTTGTCCGCAATTCCTGCCTGCCACCAGAGCGTCTTGCCCGACGCGACAGCGATCGCCGCGATCCAGCCCGCGCCGGTGCCGCCGAGCCGCCGGGCGATGGCGAAGACGGCCGTCACCGCCCCCGCTCCCGCCGCGGCGGACATCGCGTTGACGCGGAAGGCGGGATCGCCGAACGGGAGCGTCATGACCAGCCGCATGAGCATCGTGAGCCAGGGGTAGCCGGGCGGGTGCGAGACCCCGAGCACGCTCGCAGTAAGGAGGAGTTCTCCCGTGTCCTCGAACGACACGGTCGGCGACGCGCCCGCGAGGAAGAAACCGAAGGCGGCGAGGAAGCAGACTGCGACGGCCATCATCCCCAATTCTACAGCCCGCTGAAGATCCGGACATCCCTCGTGAGGTCGAACCGGGATGCTAGGATACGCGGGATGAGCGCGCTTCCATTCCTGATCGGCGCGTTGTGCGTGATGGTGATCGCGTACCGGTACTACGGCGCCTTCCTCGCGGCGCGCGTGGTCGCGCTGGACGACCGCCGGCCGACCCCGGCCTACACCCTGCGGGACGGAACGAACTACCACCCCACCAACCGTTGGGTCCTTTTCGGGCACCACTTCGCCGCGATCGCGGGCGCGGGGCCGCTCATCGGGCCGGTGCTGGCCGCCCAGTTCGGGTTCATGCCCGGGTTCCTGTGGATGCTGGCGGGAGCCGTGCTCGGCGGCGCCGTCCACGACTTCATGATCCTGGTGGCCTCGATCCGCCGGAAGGGCCGGTCGCTGGCCGAGATCGCGCGCGCGGAGGTGAGCCCGCTGGCGGGGCTCTCGGCCTCGATCGCGATCCTGCTCATCATCATCATGGCGCTGGCCGGGCTCGGGCTGGCGGTCGTCAACTCCCTGCGCGAGAGCTCGTGGGGGACCTTCACCATCGCCTGCACGATCCCGATCGCGCTGTTCGTGGGGCTCTGGATGTACCGCATCCGGCCCGGGCACATCCTCGAGGCGAGCCTCATCGGGGCCGCCGCCGTATTCGCCGCGGTCTTCCTGGGCCACGCCGTCCCGGGGTCGCGGTTCGCGCCGTGGTTCACGCTCTCGCAGAACGGCATCATCATCGCAATCGCGGTCTACGGATTCGTCGCCTCGGTCCTGCCCGTCTGGCTGCTCCTGTGCCCCCGCGACTACCTCTCGGCCTGGGTGAAGATCGGGGTGGTGCTGGCCCTCATCGTCGGGGTGGTCGTGGTCGCCCCGGCGCTGCGGATGCCCATGGTCACCGAGTACGTGCACGGGGGGGGGCCGATCGTGCCGGGGAGCGCCTTCCCGTTCGTGTTCATAACGATCGCGTGCGGGGCCATCTCCGGCTTCCACGCCCTCGTCGCCTCGGGTACCACGCCGAAGATGCTGAACCGGGAGTCGGATGCGATCCCGATCGGGTTCGGGGCGATGCTCGTCGAGGGCGTGGTCAGCGTGGTGGCGCTGATCGCGGCGTGCTCCCTGGAGCCGGCCGACTATTTCGCGATCAACGTCGCGGCGGAGAAGTACGCGGCCCTGGGGATGACACCGGTCAACCTCGCGGACCTGTCGGCGCAGGTGCAGGAGACGATCGCGGGGCGGCCCGGCGGGGCGGTCTCGCTCGCGGTCGGGTTCGCCCAGATATTCGCGGGACTTCCCGGGATGCGCGGGCTCATGTCGTACTGGTACCACTTCGCGATCATGTTCGAGGCCCTGTTCATCCTGACCACGATCGACACCGGGACGCGCGTGGCGCGGTTCCTGCTCCAGGAATTCGGCGGCAGGGCCTGGAAGCCGTTCGGGCGGACGGAATGGATGCCGGGCACGCTGGTCTCGTCCTTCCTGGTGGTGTTTGCCTGGGCCTACTTCATCTGGACCGGGAGCATCTCGACGATCTGGCCCATGTTCGGGACGGCGAACCAGCTCCTGGCCGCGGTCGCGCTCGCGGTGGCAACGACCGCGCTCATCAACGCGGGGAAGGTCCGCTACGCCTGGATCACGGGGGCGCCGCTCGCGTTCATGGCGGTCACGACGCTGACCGCGGGCTGGCTCAACGTGACCGGCAACTACCTGCCGCTGACGCGCGTCCCGGGGCGCGCATTCCAGGGCTGGCTCAACTGCGGGCTCACGGTCGTGATGATGGCTTGCGCCGTGCTCATCCTGGTCGAGTGCGTCCGCCGCTGGTGGCGCGTGCTCGGCTCAGGGCGCCGGGTGCCCGACCGGCTTTACGGCACGGCGGGGGGGCCGGGCGGCCGGCGGAACCGGCGGGCCGAAGACGTGCCGGATCTCGGAGACTGAACCGGCCGTGCCGGGGTCCGGGAGACGGGCCGAAGGCGTCCTGATCCCGGCGGGCGCGTTCCTGCTGGCCGGGCTGGCGTTCCTGAACGCCGACTTCTGGCACGCCCTGCCGGCCGGCGCGGGAGCGTGGGTCCGGCCGGTTCTGCCGCGGCTGGCGGGCAACCTGGCCGTGTCACTCGGGCTGTTCCTGGTCGCCGGATGCTACCTCCTGCTCCTCGCCCGCCTGGGCGACAGGTGCTGGCGCTGGCTGTCCCGCGTGAACCGCGGGCCCGGCGACGGCGTCTGGGCGCTGGCGTGCGGGATCGTCGTGTATTCCTTCTTTCTGCTCGGCGCCGGGCTGTCGGGCATCCTGTACTCGCCGCTGATCCTGGGAGCGCTGGTTGCCGTCCCGGTGGCCGTCGGGCCGGGGCCGGTTGCGGGGAAAGTGGTCAGAGCTCTGCGCGGCCTGAACTGGAGCGTCGCGCCGTACGCTCTTCCGTTGGTGGTCGCGGCCCCTTGGCTCCTCACGGGGCCGCTTCTCCCGCCCACGAACGTCGACACGGTCTCCCGGAACCTCGGCGTCCCGTCGCTCTGGTGGCTGTGCCACCGGATCTACGCGATGGCCGGGAATCCGCACTTTAGCTACCCGATGGGCTTCGAGCGTCTCGCGATGCCGTACCTATCGCTGGGTCTGGACGGCGGGCTCTCGGCCTTCTACGTCGTCCTGCTGGCGGTGACCGGGGTGCTGTTCTCGGATGCGCTCCGGCGCGCGGGGGTGCCGCTTCACGCGGCGGGCGGCTGGCTCCTGTTCGGATGCGGCTCACTGCTGGCCATGGCCTGGGACGGGCATCCCGACACCGGGCTCGTTTTCGGAGTGACTCTGGGCGTGCACGCGCTCGCCGGGGGCGGGGCGGCCGGATTGTGCGTCGCCTGCTCGGTCGCGTGCCTCTGCAAGTACACGGGATACCCGATCTCGCTGGCCCTGATCGCGGCGTGGGGCATGGCGGGCGGCGGCTGGAGGCGCCGCATGGGGGCCCTGATCCTGCCCGGCCTCGTGACCGTGGTCCCGGTGGCGTGCGTGGCCGCGCGCAGTTGGTACGACACGGGCAGTCCGGTCTTCCCGTTCGCGTCGCGGTGGTTCGGCACGATCGGGTGGCACGATTGGAACTCGGCGCTGCTCTGGGGTTGCATGAAGGACGCTTCCGTCGAGCTGGGATGGGGCACCCCCGCGGAGGCGCTCCGGGAATACGGGCTCGTGTTCTGGAAGGGCGCGAAGTCGAGCTGGTTCAACCCGCTCGTCGTGCTCTTCTACCTCCTGCCGCTCGCCGTCCTGGCCCGGGGCGTTCCCCGGATCGTGCGCGTCATCGCGGTGCAGGGGATCCTGTACGCCGTCGTCTGGGTCTTTCCGGAGCCCAAGTTCGGCCGGTACCTGGTCCCCGAGATTCCGGCGGCGCTGACGGCCCTCCTGTACCTTCTGGGCGGCGCGACCGCGGGGAGGAAGGCGCTGGCGGGCGTGCTGGCGGGACTGGGGGCCTTGACGTTCGTGGCCGGGGTGCGCAACGCCATCATGCCGCCCGAACGCGTTCTCCTCGGGCGCGTGGACCGGGCCGGATACGGCAGGGCCATCCTCGGCGGCTACTGGGACGCCGTCGACTGGGTCAACGAGGCCTGCCCGCGGCGCGCGCGCGTGCTCGTGATCGGCGGGTCGCAGGGATACGGGTTGAACCGTCCCTGGACGTGGACGGATGACGCGTGCATTCCGGCCTGGCTCCTGGCCGTGGGCGGGGAGCTCGGCGTCCGGCGGATCGGCGTCGGGCTGAAGCAGAGGGGCGTGGGGTTGATCCTTTACAACCCGGTGCGAGCCCAGCACCGGTGTCACTGGGCGGATCCGTACCCGCTGTCGCCGGCCTGGATGGCGGACTACGCCGAGGCGTGGCGAACCGGCGCGGACCGGGTCTGGGCGGCGGAGCAGTTCGACTGGACCGGCGGGTGGTACGTCTATTCCTTCGGGAGGATGCCGGGCCTCCGGTCCGCCGCGGCACCGGGGCATCCGTGGGTGCCCGGGCTCGAGCGTCTCCTGTACGACGAAGCGGCTTTCTCGATCGGGGCGGTCGACGAACGGATCATGCGCGTGCAGAGACAGGTACTGGGCGGCACGGGGGCCGCTTCGTATCAGCGATCCCTGCACGCGATCTTCGTGGAGAAGAACAGGAAGGAGGGCATCCGCTTGGCGAAGGAAGCGATCCGCCTGGGGCTGACCACCCCCTGGGTCTACGACAACCTCGCGATCATGCTCTACTCGGACGGAAACAGCCGGGAAGCGCGTATGTGGGCGGCCCGGGCGCTCCGCCTGCTCCCCGGGGACGCGACGGCGGAATGGCTGATCGCGCAGATCGACCGGGGGGCTACTCCCCGATGACCTTGATCAGGACCCTCTTCTTCCTCCGTCCGTCGAATTCCCCGTAGAAGACTTCCTCCCAGGGGCCCAGGTCGAGGTCCCCGTCCGTGATCGCGATGGTGACCTCGCGTCCCATGATCGTGCGCTTGAGGTGCGCGTCCGCGTTGTCCTCGCCGGTGTCGTTGTGCCGCCACTGGGCCCAGGGCTTCTCGGGGGCCAGCTTCTCGAGCCAGCCCTCGAAGTCGGCGTGCAGGCCGGGCTCGTTGTCGTTCACGAACACCGAGGCCGTTATGTGCATGGCATTGACGAGGACGAGCCCCTCGCGGACGCCCGACGCCCGGACGGCTTCCCGGACCCGGTCCGTGATGCGGACGAACGCGCGGCGGGAGGGAAGGGTGAAGGTCAGCTCTTCGCGGTGGCTCTTCATGCCTCTAGGGTCTACTTGACGAGCGCGACCTTCTTGGTCTTGACCCAGTGCGGGGTCTCGAGCCGGATGAAGTAGACGCCCGAAGCGACCCGCTCCCCTTCGTCGTTGGTCCCGTTCCACGTCAGGGACTGGACCATGAGCCGGGCCGCCACGTTGTCGTACAGGATCCGGACGCGCTGGCCGACCGAGTTGTAGACCCGGACCGTCACCCGCGTCGTCTCGGGGAGCATGAAGGTGATGGTCAGCGTCTCGGTGCGGCCGCGAAACAGGTTGCGGTCGAGCGTGAACTCGCCGGGAAGCCCGGAGTCGTTGAAGAACGTGACCGTCGAGGCGGTGAAGGTGCAGACACTGCCGCCCTGGGCCACGCAGCCTGTCGTCGAGACCGTGAACGGAGGGCAGATTTCGGCCGTGGCGGCGGCCGTGATGGTGACGGGCGTGATCGTCGAGGACCGGTAGGTCCACCGGAACGACGTCGCGCACGGGTTGATTATCGTGCATTGGCCCGGCCGGGCCAGCGAATTCGTAAACGAAGCCGGAGTCGGGCCGCCGACCTTGACCGTTTCCGGCGAGGCCGGGCTGATAATGAGGTCAGCCGAGGGCAGGATGTTGTTGATCCACGAGCTTCCGGTGTTCGTAATCGTGAGCGTGATGGTCAGCAGGTACCGGCCCGGGATCTCCTGCTGGGCCTCGACGGCGATCGCGCCGTCGAGCTGGCCCGGGACCGGGAAGGAGTCCGGAGCCGACAGGAGCTGGACCGCCCCGCACATCGACATGGTCCGCGCCCATGCGGAGTTCGCCAGCCCGGCTCCCGCACACCCCGAGGATACGTATCCGGAGGCGCTGAAGGTGACCGCCGTGGCCGGGAAGAACGACAGGCCGGTCGCGGACCACGAGAACACGCGGCCGGCGGAGCTGAAGGCGAACGGCGCGGGCGTGGAGTTCTCGGCCGGGCCGGCGAGCGTGGCCGGCATCGTGTCCACGACGAGCAGGTCCGTGATCGTGGCCCCTCCCGTGTTGGTGACGACGATCGAGTAGACGACGGGGTCGCCGACCCCGGGAGTCGCCGGGGCGTGGGTCACCGCCACGGTGTAGACCGGCTGGAGCAGGGAGGTCACGGGGAACGAATCGAACGGGGAGGCCGCCTGGACGAACGTGCAGGAGGTCCCGCCGCCCGCCCACGCCCGGTTGGACGCGGACCCGCCGAAGCACGTGGAGGGGACGTAGGCGGTCACCGTGATCTCGATCGAGCTCGCGGGCGACAGCGCGAGCACGGGCGCCCCCCAGATGAAGACCGTCGCGGTCCCCACCCACGTGGTCAGGAACCCGAACCCGGGCGGCGGCGCCGTGACCATGTTGGCCAGCCCCAGGGGCATCGTGTCCACGACCTGCAGGCTCGTGACGGTCGCCGTCCCCGTGTTCTGGACCGTGATCGTGTAGACCACGTCCGAGCCGGGGGGCGGGGCGACCGGCGAGTGCGTGACCGTCACCGCGAGGGAGGGCGCGGTCAGGCCCGGGAGCGTGAAGTTGTCCAGCCCCGACAGCTTCTGCACGAGCGTGCCGCACCCGTCGTCCGCGCGGGCCCAGCCCCGGTTGCTGAGCGGGGTCGCCACGCACGGCGCCGCGAACTTGCCGGTCGCGCTGAAGGTGTAACTCACCCCCGGCGGGATGGTCATGGTCCCGGTGCCATCCCAGTAGACGGTACCGCCCACGGCGCCGCTCGTGAATCCGAAAGGTCCGTCCAGGATGACCGAGATGAGGCCCGGCGGCAGGGTGTCCACGATGAGGGGGTTGAGTGCCGTTGTCGCGCTCGTGTTGGTGACGACTACGGCGAATGTGATGTTGGCGCCCGGCGTCACCGCGCCGGGCGTGTGCCAGGCCGAGACGGACAGGGCCAGCGGCTGGGCCCCGATCACGTACTGGGTCGACGCCGACACGTTCGTGTTCATGAGGAGGTCTTTGCCCCCCACGGTCGCCGTGAAGCTGAGCCCCGTGCCGCAGCCGCTCATGCTGAAGGTCCAGGTGAAGTACGCGGGCCCTCCGGGGGGCAGGCTGGCCGCCACCGGGTTGAACGTCAGGTAGCCGCAGTTCGTGCCGTCGAACCAGACCGTGCTCGTGAACGGGCCGCACATGAGCTCGACGCCGATGGGCGGCGTGATCGCGAGCCCGAACGCCAGGTTCGCCAGACCCGCCTCGCCCGAGTTCGTGACCGTGAGGACGACGTCGAACCAGGAGCCCGTCGGGATGCTTCCCGTCGGGGAGACGCTGAGCGAGCACTCCAGTTTGGCGGGCGTGACGATGGGGCCGGTCCAGTGCAGGATCTTGCCGCTCTCGCCGACCGCCCACGCCTCGTTGTAGGCCGAGATGAACACGCCGTTGAGCCCCGGCCAGGAACTCGAGGCGCACGCGGGCTCCTGCTGGTAGATGACCTCGTTGGGCGAGGTCGGGTCGTCGGGCTTGACGAGCTTGTTGTTGTCCGTCCATTTCACGAGCGCGAAGTAGGCGTCCGGTGCGGTGCCCGCCCGGTCCATGGCCCCGTCGGCGCCGCCGGAGGCGCCGTGGCCGACGCCCACTCCGAACCCCCAAGCCGGCAGGGAAGCGAGCTTGCGAACAACGCCCCAAGTCGCATCCATGCCTGCAGAGAGCCCCGAGTTGACGCCGAAGACACAATAGCTTGGCGAGTATCTATAGACGAGCATGTTGGTGGCCGGGATCGAACCTCCCGTGATCGACGGGTGGTTCCAGCAGGCGCCCGCCGCGTCGCCCATGATCACGGCCCAGTTCCCGAACACGGCCGACGTGTAGAAGGCGGGCTCGTAGCCGCAGACCCCGCCGGTCGTGAACCGGCTCCCGAATGGCGTCCAGGCGCCTCCGACCGCGGGGTCCAACGCCACGCCGTACCGCAAGGATCCGCTGTCGAACACGCCGCCCCCCGTCGCCGTTCCGCCCGAAACCTGGGAGATGACTCCGGTGAAGTTGACAGCGGTCGTGCACCTGTACACGCCGATCCAGGAGGCGTCCGAGATGTAGAAAGGAGCGGGCGGCAGGGGGCAGAACGTGTTGCCCCTCGCCTCGACCCAACCGGACATCCCGGGCCGGAAGTAGTAGAGCGTCATGGCGTCGCCGAAGGAGGAAAAGCACGTGTTGTCGGCGTACCACTGGCACTGGGGCTCGCCGGTGAAGAAGATCGGCGAGTTCACGTCGTTGGGGTCGGAAGGAAAGATATCGTAGATCGTCGAGCAAAGGTTGAACCCGCCGCCTCCCCCCGGGGTTGCCGGGGGCCCGCAGTCGCCCGGGCAGTTCTCGCAGACCCAGACGTAGTTGCCCGGCGAGTTCTCGGTCAGCCGGAGCATGGTCCCGTGGTCGCCCGCCGCCCAGCCGGCAACCTGATCCGCCCCGAGGGTGACGTTGGTCGGGTAAATGAAGACCGCGCGCAGTTTCTCGGTCGTCGGCGACGACTGCTGGATCCAGTTGGCCCCGTTGTAATAAATGATATTCCCGTTATCGCCGACCGCCCAGATGTCCTTGGTGGTGACGACGGTCCCGCCGTTCGCGCGCGACCGGCCGTGGACGGCGTTCAGCCGGACGGGGGTCCAGAGCGGCGCGGAGCATTTCGTATCGGCGGGGCCGCATGATCCCGCGGCGTCCCGCCAGTCGGTCGAGGTCGGACCCAGGGCCCAGGCGGACGAGGCGCAGACAAACACGAGCATCCCGCAACCAGCAGACCGCTTCCCCATTGGCCTCAGAATACTCCGCCAGCCGGAGGGGGTTCAAGGCCTCCTCTATAATGATGCGCCATGTCCGACTCCGCTCCGCGGATCGAGTTCCGCGGCGTCTCTTTTTCGTATGCCACGCGTCACGGGGCCGCCCCGTCCGGGGCCGGGGCTCCCGACGCGGCGGCGTCCGGCGGCGTCCCGGCCCTCCGGGAAGTCAGCTTCAGCCTGCCCCAGGGCGTGCTCGCGGTCGTGGGCGGCCGCAACGGCGCGGGCAAGTCCACGCTCGCGCTGGCCGCCAACGGGACGATTCCGTTCCTCGTCCACGGCGTCCATGCGGGCTCCGTCCGCGTGAACGGAACCCCCGTGGGCACTCCCCGGGACCGCGCCCACGAGATCGGCGTGGTCTTCCAGGATTTCGAGGCGCACCTCGTGTCGTCGACCGTCGAGCTCGAGGTCGCGTTCCCCCTGGAAAACGCCGGGCTCCAGCCAGCCATACAGCGGGAGCGCGTGCGCGAGACCCTGGACCTGGTCGGGCTGGCGGGATTCGAGAGCCGGGTCCCGGCGGAGCTTTCGGGCGGCGAGAAACAGCGGCTCGTGATCGCGGCCGCCATCGCGCTCCGGCCCCCCGTGCTCGTCCTCGACGAGCCGCTGACCGACCTCGACCCGCTGGGGAAATGCCAGGTGCTCGAGGTCGTGCGGCGGCTGAAGACCGCCGGCATGACGATCCTCCTGATCGAGCACGACCCGCAGGCTTTCCTGGATGCCGACCGGCTTCTCGTGCTCGACGCCGGCCGGCTGGTCTTCGACGGCGCCCCGGGCAGCCTGCTCCGGGACCCCGCCCGGTGCCTCGCGCTGGGCCTGCCCGTCTGGCCCCCGGCCGAAACCGCGCTGGCCCTCGGCGTCCCCGTGGATGACCTGTCGATCGACGCCGTCGCCCGGTCGTTGCGGCAACTGGCGGATCGGCGGGGGCCTCCGCCCTCCGTCGAAACTCCCGCACCCGCTTCCGCGGCCGCGCTAATCGAGTGCGCGGGAGTGACGTCCGGGTATCCGGGCGGCGCGGTCGTCCTGCACGACGTCGACCTCGCGGTCCGGGCGGGAGAGTGCCTGGCCCTGCTGGGCCAGAACGGTTCGGGCAAGACGACCCTGGCCAAGCACATGGTGGGGCTGATCCGGCCGCGCGCCGGGACGCTCACGGTCAAGGGCCGTCCCGCGCGATCCTGGCGGCTGGCGGAGCTGTCCCGGATCGTGGGCTACGTCTTCCAGAACCCGGATCACCAGATCTTCTCGGACACGGTCCGGGACGAGGTCTCCTTCGGCGCGAGGAATCTCGGGCTGGCGGGCGCGGAGCTCGAGACGCGCGTGCGGGAGGCGCTCGACGCGGTGGGGCTGGGGGGGAAGGATGAGGAGGATCCGTTCTCGCTCACGAAGGGCGAGCGCCAGCGGCTCGCGGTGGCCTCCCTGCTCGCGTACCGCCCGGAGGCCGTGATCTTCGACGAGCCCACGACCGGGCTCGATGCGGCCGAGGCGCGCCGGATGATGGACTTCATCGCGACGCTGAACCGCCGGGGGATGACCGTGATCCTGATCACGCACGCGATGTGGGCGGCCGCCGAGTACGCCTCCCGGGTCGTGGTCATGGCCGGGGGACAAGTGGTCACGGACGGCCCCGTCCGGGACGTCTTCGCGCAGGAGGCCGAACTGGCGCGGCTCGCGCTGTCCCCGCCCCCCGCGGCCGCGCTGGCGAACCGGCTCAATCTCTCCGCGCTCGGGACGGCGGAGCTCATCCGCACGCTGGGAGGGAACGCGTCATGAGACTCTCGGTCTTCGTCGACGCGCCGTCGCCGATTCACCGGCTGGATCCCCGGGTCAAGCTCGCCGTCCTCGCCTGCTTCAGCGTCGGCGAGCTCCTGTTCAACGATCCCGTCTTCCTTTCCTTCTCGTTCGCCGCGCTCGTCGTGCTCGCGGCGCTCGGGCGCGTGCTCCGGCCCTGGCTCATCGGCACGTTCCTCGTGGTCGTGGTCGGCGGCCTTTCGTTCTTCATGTGGCCGCTCATGCTCAAGCTCCGCGGCTTCGGCGGGCCCGAGATCTGGATCTACGGCGCGGGAATGGGTCTGCGCGTCACCAACATCCTTCTCATGGGGCTCCTCGTCCTGCTCACGTCCCGGACGGAGGAGATCCTGGCCGGCCTCGCGGCCCTTTCCGTTCCGGTGCCCGGCGTCGGATCCGTGGGACTGCCGTTCCCCGCGATCTTCGCGCTCGGGCTGACGTTCCGGCTGGTGCCGGCCCTGCTCGCGACCGCGAACCACGTCGTCGAGGCCCAGCGCCTGCGCGGCCTCCGGTACGACGAGGGCGGACTGGTCACGCGGGCGCGACGCTACGTGCCGCTCCTGGTGCCGATCCTGGCCGGGTCGCTCCGGAGCGCGACCCGCATGAGCTGGGCCCTCGAGGCGAAGGGATTCGGGTCCGGCCGTCCCCGGACCTCGTACATGGTCCTGCGCATGCGCGCGTTGGACTGGGTTGTGCTCGGGCTCACGATCGCGTGGGTTGCGGGGGCTGTTGTCCTGCGCGTCCACGGAGTCGGATACAGGGCCTACAGCGGATTCTGACGAAGGGGCCTTCCGGGGCACCAAAACGCGCCGGGCGATGTCGTACAATACCTTTCTACCCATATGAACTCTGGTTCCTTGTCACGTTCGCTGCTGGCGGTCTGTCTGGTCATGGCCTGCCAGGCCGTCCGGGCCGGCTGCCTCGACCAGCTGAGATGGACGAGAACCCACGACGGGCTCGCGCACGGCGACGACCGCGGGTACGCGGTGGCCGTGGATTCCGCCCGCAACGTCATTGTGGCAGGCACCGAATCCGTGCCGGGGGAAGGCAAGAACTGGCTCGTCCGCAAGTTCGACCCGGCGGGAGAGCTCGTCTGGGAGCGGACGCACAACGGGCCGGCCGGCGCGGACGACGAGGCCTTCGGGATCGCCGTCGACGGGAGCGACAACGTCATCGTCGCGGGCTCCGAGGGCACGCTCTCCGAGGGCGCGAACTGGATGGTCCGCAAGTACGATTCGGCCGGGACCCCGCTCTGGACCGTGCCGTACAACTCCCAGGGCGCCAACAACGACTACGCGACCGCGGTCGCGGTCGACGGAAGCGGCAACGTCGCCGTGGCCGGGTACGAGTACCGGACCGACCTGGGCCAGGAGCGGGACTGGCGGGTCAACTCCTATGACGCGGGCGGCAGTCTGGTCTGGAGCGTGTCGTACGACGGCGCCGCCCACTCCATCGACATGGCGTACGCGGTGGCTGCCGACTCGTCCGGGAACGTCGTCGTCGCGGGCACCGAGGTCGCGACGGGGTACGACTTCCTGGTCCGCAAGTACGACTCCGGCGGGAACCTGCTCTGGAGCGCGGCCTACGACAGCCCGGCGCACAACAACGACATCCTCCGGGGCGTGGCCGTGGACGCGGGCGGCAACGTCTACGCGGCCGGGTACGAACTCCGGCCGGATCTCGGCGAGAGCTACAACTGGGTCCTGCGCAAGTACGACAGCGGCGGCGTCCTGGTCTGGAGCCGTACCTACAACAATCCGAACGACACGGATGACACCGTCTTCGGAATGGCCCTGGACCCCGCGGGGAATCCGATCGTGGTCGGAACTTCGTACGTCCCGGCCACGAACTTCGACCTCGCCATCCGCAAGTGGAGCCCCTCCGGCGATCTGCTCTGGGGTGTCCTGTACGACAGCCCGGGGCACGCCCTGGACTTCGCCTACGGTGGTGCCGTTGACGCCCGCGGGGACATCCTCGTGGCCGGGCTCGAGAACCGGCCCGATCTCTCGCAGGGGTACAACTGGCTGGTCCAGAAGTACGGGTCGACCTACTATGCCGACTCCGTCTGCCTGAGCTCGGCCCTCGCGCTGAACGGCGGCCCGCTCCTCGTCGGCCGGTGGGTCGAGGTCGTGCTGTCGGTCACCAACGAGGGCGGCGCCACGCTCTCCGCCGTCGTGCCGGAGCTGGAGGCGAACACGGGGGGGAGCCTGCTTGACTACGTGAGCGGCCCGGTTCCGGCGCCCCTCGGGCCGGGGGCGAGCGCGTTCTTCACCTGGACCTACTCGGTTTCCGGGGCCGGGAGTGTCAGCCTGACCGGGACGGCGACCGGCACGGACGCCTACTCGGGCGACACGATCGCGCACGCGGCCTCCGCTTCGGCCACGCTCCAGGAACCTCCCCTGCTCGTGGCGTCGCTCACGGTCCTGCCGGCGAAGACCGAGACCGGGCAATGGCTGACGGTGACGCTCGACGTTGAGAACAACGGCGGGACGGGGGTCGGCGGGCTGATGCCGTTCCTGGACGTCAACGCGGGGGGAAGCCTCCTCGAACTGCCGGCGGGACCGTCGCCGGCCGGACCGGTGGCGCTGGCCGCGGGTGGCGGGTCCGCGAGCTTCGCATGGACCTTCAGCGTCTCGGGTGCCGGCCCGGTGGCATTCACGGCGACGGGGATGGGCGAGGACGTGGTAATCGCGGCGACTTGGGGCGCGGCGGTGTCCGCGGGCCAGGTCCTGCTCGCGCGGGCGGAACTCGAGGGAGCGGTCGCGGTGTCGCCGGCGCAGGCCGAGATCGGCCAGCAGATCACGGTGGCGCTGACGGTCACGAACACCGGCGACGTGAGCGTGCCTGCGGTTACCTCCGCGATCCAGTTCAACGCGGGCGGCGGACGCGTCTCTCCGGTCTCCGCACCTTCGCCGGCGCCCGTCGGCCCCGGCTCGTCGACCACGTTCCAGTGGGTCTACGCCGTCACGGGAGCCGGGCCGATCGCGTTCACGGCTACGGGTTCCGGTGCGGACGGGCTGACTGCCAGGCCGGTACGGGTGTCGGCCTCCGGCGGCCTGACCACGTTCACGCCCGCCGCGCTCGTTTCCGCGCTCGCGGCGACGCCGGCGCCGGGGGAAACGGGGGATTGGATCACGATCGCGCTCACGGTCACGAACACGGGAGAGGTGACCGTGCTCGGGGTGACCCCCTCCGGTCCGGTCGTGACGGCGGGAGCGTCGCTCCTGAGCCCGATCGGCGGCCCTTCGCCCACCGGCCCGGTGCCGGTCCCGGGGGGCGGTGCCGTCACCTTCGCGTGGACGGTCAGCGCGTCCGGGTGCGGGGCGGTTGGGGCGAGCGCCTCCGCGGCCGGTACCGATTCCTTCACCGGCGCTCCCGTATCCACGGGATCGCCCGTGGCGTTCGCGCTCAAGGGTGACGCGTGGGATCCGACCGACGACGGCGCGGCCGGGGCGTCGGTGCTGGTTCCGTCCCCGGCGGGGGCCGCGCACGGGCCGCACGCGCTCTGCCCGGCGGACACCGCCGACTGGTACCGGGTTCCCCTGATCGAGGGGCGCGCGTACCGCATGCACGCGCTCTCCGGCCGCGGCGACTCCTACGCCGAGCTTTTCGCGGATGCGGCGGCGACGCAGATGACGGGGGCCGACGACGATTCGGGGGGAGCGCTCCAGTTCGCGATCGAGACCACGGCCACCGTCTCCGGCGACAACTGGCTGAAGGTTCGCGCGATCCCGGCGGGGAGCGACTGGGCCGGGTACGTGGGGGCGCGGGAGATGGCCCGTGCCTCGCTCGCCGTCACCCCGTCGCCGGCTTCGGCCGGCCAGACCGTCGAGATCGTCCTGACCGTGACGAACACGGGTTCCGACGACCTGACCGGGACCGTCCCGGCGCTGGCGATCGAGGCGGGGGCCTCCGCCCTCTCGCTCGTCAGCGCGCCCGCTCCGGCCACGGTGTCCGCGGGCGGGTCCTGGTCATTCACGTGGAGCTATGACGTGGTTGGGGCCGCGACCGTCGAGCTGACGGGGAGCGGGACGGGTACCGACGCGGGGACCGGAAGAGCCCGCACGGTCTTCGGCCGGGCGGTGCTGACGGCACTGGCCCCGTCGGCGCTCGTCGCGACCGCTTCGGACGGTCCGGATCCCGCGGCGGTCGGACAGTGGATCACGGTCGCGCTCACGGTGACGAACACGGGCGGCTCGGCCGTGAACGGGGTAGCCCCCTCGTTCCAGCTCAACACGGGAAGCTCGCTCCTCGATCCGCAGGTCGGGGTCATGCCGGCCGGGCCGGTCGCGCTCGCCGCCGGCGCGTCGCAGACGTTCCGCTGGACGCTGAGCGTGAGCGGGACGGGGACCGTGGACTACACGGTGACCGGGTCCGGGATCGACGCCGGGAGCGGCGCGCCCGTCGTTGCACTGGCGTCGGGGACGCTGTCCGCGATCCTGCCCGCGCGACTCGAGACGGCCGTATGCCTCTCTCCCGCGTCCGTCGAGGTCGGGAGGGCGGTCAAGGTCGTGATGACCGTGACGAACACGGGCGGGTTCGCGGCGCTCGCCGTACTGCCGGCTCTCCAGCTCAACGCGGGTGCCGCCGTGCTCGCGTGGGTGGACGGGCCGGAGCCGGCGGGGCCGGTGACGCTCGCGCCGGGGGCGCGCCAGATCTTCACGTGGACGTACACGGTGACCGGCGCGTCCCCGCTCGACGTGACGGGAACGGTGACGGGCACCGACGCCGCGACGGGGCACGCGATCGGAGGCGCGCGGTCGGCGACCGGGACGGCGGTGACTGCGGCGGCGCTGGTCTCCACGCTGGGCGTGGTTCCCGCACCCGTGGCCGCGGGGCAGTGGGTGACGCTGACGCTCAACGCTTTGAATACGGGCGGGGTGAGCGCGCTCGCGGTGACACCGTCGTACAGCGTCAACCGCGGGGCCCTGACCGTGATCGCCCAGCCGGGGCCGGCGACGGTTCCGGCGGGCGGCAACCGGGACTTCGTCTGGACGTTCTCGACGACGGGGGCCGGGCCGGTGGAGGTCACGGCGACGGCGACGGGGTCCGATGCGTGGACGGGGGCGCTCGTGGTGACGGCGGGAACGAGCGCGCTGACAGTTCAGGCCCCGGCAGTGCTGGCCGCGTCGCTGACGGCGGGGCCGGACCCGGCGGCGACGGGCGAGTGGATCCGGGCCGTGCTGACGGTGACGAACACGGGCGAGGAGACGGCCGCGGCCGTGGCCCCCGCCCTGCAGGTGAACGCGGGCGGCGCCCTGCTCGTGCCACAGGGGGCGGTGACGCCCGCGGGGCCGGTCACGATCCCGGCCGGAGGCGCGCAGTCGTTCACGTGGACGTACTCTGTCTCTGGCTCCGGAAACCTGGACTTCACCGGGTCCGCGACCGGGACGGCGGCGCTGAGCGGGCATGCCGTGCTCGGCGTCGCATCGCGGGCGGCGGTGACGCGGGTCCGGGCGGGGTTGGCGCGAGCGCTCTTGATCGGGCCCGTGCCCGCGCAGGTGGGACAGCCGATCACGGTCGCGCTCACGGTGACGAACACGGGCGGGACGGCGTTGAGCGGCGTGGAAGCCGCCGTGCAGGTGAACTCCGGCGGCGCCGGGTTGGGGGCGCCGACCGGGCCGTCGCCGGCGGGACCCGTCGGCCTGGCAGCCGGAGCGGCGCAGACGTTCGTCTGGACGTACCCCGTGACCGCGGCCGGGACGGTCGAGGTGACGGTCACGGCGGCGGGGCAGGAGGCCGGGACCGGGCGGCCGGTTGCGGCGGCGGCCACGGGCACAATCGCCACGGCCCAGCCGGCGCGGCTGGTGTCCCACCTGGCCGCGGGTCCGACGCCGGCGACGACTGGGGACGTCCTCACCGTTGCGCTCACCGTGACCAATGCGGGAGGGGCCGCCGCGAACGGCGTGGTGCCGGCGTTGGCTCCGGCGGAAGGGGCGGTCCGGGTGGCGGCCGTGAACGGGCCACTGCCGGCCGGACCGGTCGGGCTCGCGCCGGGGGCGGTGCAGACCTTCGTCTGGACCTGGACGGCGACGGGCAGTGGTTCCGTGAGCTTCTCCGCCACCGCGTCGGGCACGGACGCGTGGACACTAGGCCCGCTGGCGTCGGTTGCCGGCGCCGGGATCCTGATCAAGGGCGACGCGTGGGATCCCGGCGATGACGTCGCCACCGGCGGCACGCTCCTTGTTCCCTCGCCCGTGTGGCAGGCGCACGGTCCGCACGCGCTCGGCGGCAGCGACGCTGTCGACTGGTACCGGGTGGCGCTGGTCGCGGGCCGCGCCTACCGGTTCGAGACCGCGGGCGGAACCGGCGACGACTTCGGCCAGCTCTTCGCCGACCCCGCGGGAACGGTGTCCGTGGCCTCGGACGACGACGGCGCGGGAGCTTTCCAGTCCCGGGTCGACGCCACGGCGGCCGCGACGCAGGAGTACTACCTCAGAGTGACGACCGCGCCGCCCGGCGGCGACTGGAGCGGGAACCTGAGCTGCCGGGAACTGCTCGCCGCGTCGATGTCGGTGTCGCCGGCCCAGCCGGAGTCGGGGCGGTGGTTCGCCGTCGTGCTCACGGTCACGAACACGGCGGGCGCCTCCCTGAACGGGCCTCCGCCTGTCGTCGAGCCGGTCCCGGGCGGCGCGCTGGTCGAGTTGATTACGGCCCCTGTCGCTCCGCTGTCGCTCGCCTCGGGGGCAACCGCGTCGTTCGCGTGGACCTTCTCCGTGTCGGGGGCGGGACCGGTGGCGTTCAGCGGAACCGCCACCGGCACCGATGCGGCCACCGGCCGGTTACTGACCGCGCTTGCCTCTGCGGGCGCGATCGTGGGGTCTCCGGCCGCGCTTTCGGCCACCGTGATCGTCATGCCTGCAAGTCCGGAAACCGGGATGAACGTCCTGGCGAGGCTAGAGGTCACGAACAACGGGGCGTTCGACGCGACCGGGGTGCGGCCATTCCTGGACGTCAACTCCGGCGGCGAAGTGTCGACCTACTCCCTCGGCCCGACGCCCGCCGGCCCGGTCACGATCCCGGCCGGGAGCGCGCAATCGTTCACGTGGACCTGGTGGATGACGGCGCCGGGCACGCTCGCAATCACGGCGACCGCGATCGGCGAAAGCGCGGAAACGGGAACCCCGGTCGTGGTCGCGAAGTCCGCCGCAATCGAGGTTGTCGCGCCGACATCCCTCCGCTCGGCGATTGCCGTTTCCCCGGCGGCCCCGGTAGCGGGCCAGACCATCTCGGTCAGCTTCACGGTAACCAACGGGGGCGGTGCGGATGCAGTCTCGATGGCACCGACGATAACGGCGAACACGGCGACGACGGAGCTTACGCCCGCCTCCGGGCCTGTTCCCCCCGCGCCGGTCACGATCATGGCGGGCGGGGCGACGACGTTCGTCTGGACGTTCACGTCCGCGGGGGCCGGAAACGTTGCTTTCACGGCACGGGCCGCCGGCCAGGACGGGCGGACCGGGGACCCGACCGCGACGACGCAGGCGAACCGGTCGGTGACCGTCTCCAGCCCGGCGGCGCTCTACGTCTGGTCCGGGCTGTCGCCGTACCAGCTCCTGACCGGAACCCAAGGCTACGTGACGCTCACCGTCAGAAACACGGGGGGTTCCTCCGCCACCGCCGTGGTCGGCTCCGCCTGGGTGTCGGCGGATGGCGGCACGAACGCGTCAGTGTCTCCCGCTTCGGTGCCGGCCGGGCCGGTCACGCTGGCTCCGGGGGCCACGCAGTCGTTCTACTGGACCTGGTCGGCAACCGCACACGGGGCCTTGTTGATCACGCTGAGCGCGACCGGCCGGGACGCTCAGGCCGGGTGCCCGCTCGTCGCGACCTGCTCCGCGTGGCCCACGATCCAGGACCCTTCGCGGCTTGCCACGACCGTCACCGTTTCGCGACAACAGGTTGCCGAGGGTGAAGGCTTCGACGTCGTCGCGGCGGTCACCAACACGGGCGGTGTAGCGGCCCACTATCCGTCCGGTTCGCTCGCTTTCACGGACGGCACGGTGGCGGAGGTGCTGGCGGCAACTCAGTATCCCCCTTCCGGCTATGTTCTGAATCCCGGCGCCTCCACGCAGTTGACTTGGCGGGCCCGGGCCCTGCGCGCGGGAACGACGACCGCGCGGGTTACCCTGACGGCTCAGGACGGTGTGAACTACTCGACGATCACGGGGGCGGGCGAGCGTTCCCTTTCCGTGGCGGAGAGATTCACGGAGGATCTCGCGGTGTGGCCCAATCCGACCGAAGGGCCGCTCACGGTCGGCGTGCATCTGGACGGACCGGCGGACGAGGTGCGGATCGAGGTATACAACGTCGCGTTCAAGCTGATGTATGAACAGGTCTGGCGTTCCGTAAGCCAGGGGGCGGACGCCCAGCTTCCGCTTTCGGGCGGCTGGGACTGGGTGCCCGGTGTTTACATCGTGCGGGCGAAGGTAACGTACCCCGGCAACCGTGTCGTCGTTCCGACTCCGGTGAAGGTGCAGGTGAGGCGGAGATGAGGAGGCTGGGGATCATCCTCGTGGCGATGGCGGCGGCCGGAGTGGGACGTGCAGCGACCTCTTTGTACTACCAGGACTACGACACGATCTACGAGCGCGGGGCGTTCCTCACGAGGGGCGCGGGGGCGCGGCCGACCGCGATGGGCGGCGCGTTTACGGCGGTGGCGGACGACGCATCGGCTGCCGCCTGGAACCCCGGCGGGCTTGGCCAGATCGGGAGCCTCTCGGCGGTCGCACAGTACGACGCGATCGGGCTCGGGATGGCCGCGAGCTTCCTCTCCGTCGCGATGCCGGTCGGGTCCGCGGTGGGCGCCGTGACCGTGCAGATGATGAGCTACGGGACGCTCCAGTACCGGGATGGGTCGGGCGCGAAGACGGGGACCGGCTCCCCCGTGGATGTGGCCGCGTCCCAGACGTGGGCCTTCCGCAGTCCGTCGTGGCTGGGCGGCGCGGGGTGGACCGGCATTGGGGTCGAGCTCCTGCAGGAGGCGGAGCAGGATGCCCTGTTCGGACTCAACTTCGGCGAACTCGTGCCCCTCTCCCCGCGCATCTCGATGGGCTGGACGGTCCAGCACCTCGGAGGGGACGACGACTCCTGGATGCCGACGACGCTGCGATTGGGCACCGCGTATCATGGGGACCGGCTCAATGCCGCCATGGATCTCGGATACGGACTGATCGACCAGCTCATGACGGTCGGAATCGGTGGGGAGGTGCGCGTCCATCCCGCCGTCGTTCTGCGGCTGGGCTACCGCTGGGAAGGGCGGGATCAGGTACAAGAGGGGATCCGGGGCGTGTCCGCGGGAGCCGGGTTCAAGCTCGGCGATTTCGCCGTTGACTACGCCTACCAGCCGTTCGGCGACCTCGCCACCTCGCACCGGATCTCGGTCGAGTACCGGATGCCGAAGAAGGCGGCGCCGGCCGCCGGGCCGAAGCGGAAGGAACCGTCCGTCAAGGTCATGCCGGCCCTGCCGGGGCTGAGCGACGAGGGGGCCGCGCCGAGGCCGGCCGCGAAAGGGACTGCCGTGGCCCGCCCGGCCGCCGCGCCGGCGGCGAAGCCGGTCGGGACGGTTGCTCCCGCCGCGACCGGCACCGCGGCAGCGGCAACAGCGTCGCCACGCCCGGACCGGATTCCGGACGAGCCGCCCGCCCGGACGACCACGGCGCCGCCGACGGTAGCGCCCCTGGACTCGCCGGAGTGGGCGGTGTCGTCGACCCCCGCGGGCGACGGCTCGTCGCTGTTGCCGCCGCCGGACGAACTCCAGACTCCGCCCGAGGACGAAGGCGGACTGCTTTCGCCGCGGGGCCGGACCGCCACGCCGGACGGCGAGAGCCAGCCGTCATTCGGTGCCCCCCGGCGTGGGGGAGGCCCCTGATGGTCGACCGGCTGGAGTGGGGACGCGATCCGGTGTTGCCGCGCGACAGCGAGACGGGCGGCGACGACAAGCGCGTCGAGGCGCTGCAGCGGCGCGTCGACAGGCTCGAGAACGAGAACCGGCGGTGGGGGATCATCGTCGCGGTCGTGATCGCGGGGATGAGCCTCGGGATCTTCATCGTGGGCCGGGCGACGCGGCCCATCGAGGAGATCAAGACCCGGAGCGTCCTGCTGGCGGACAAGGACGGGATCGTGCGCGCGAGCCTGGGATTGGGCGAGGGGGATCAGCCGGTCCTCTCCTTCATGGATCGGAATCAGCGGGTCAGGCTCACGGTCGGTCTCACGGCGGGCGAACAACCCCAGATCTCGCTCGCGGGAATGAACGAGAAGA
>Ga0315294_10000161_pt1 | contig 71081 bp, 81 predicted proteins | sample YL17G13_40_MG_FD_203626 | JGI IMG/M metagenome (GOLD analysis project Ga0315294, IMG submission 203626) | Sediment microbial communities from Yellowstone Lake, YNP, Wyoming, USA - YL17G13_40 | ecosystem: Environmental > Aquatic > Freshwater > Lake > Sediment | place: USA: Wyoming | collected... | reverse complement strand
GTTCCTGCAGGACTCAAAACTTCAGCTGCTCTTGCGTCCTTAACTACTTCATAAACATGATTAGATAATTTGAAGACTTCATTATAATCTGCGCACATTCCTTGTTCCATCATTTTTTTATTTACACCGGGCATGTGAGCATGCCTTGCATAATTTACAGCAACCTCTCTAAAATGTTTTCTCATGGGAAGTTCTCCTTCTTGGCTTTCAGCTGCCCAAACTGTTATATTTGCAGATGGAATTTTTTCTTCAATTTCAGTAGGTAAAACAGTTAAAGGCCTTTTACCATAATCTTCCAGGACACGCATTCTAACATTACCAGCATATTTATTGGCAGCTGTAAAAATTTCTCTGCCAATTTCAAGAGTATTTCTATCAGTTACTATTAGGACATTTTCAAAGGGCTGCAAACCCATACAATTTTTAATAAGATTTTCTGCACCTTGTCTTAATGTACCCACATTATCGCCTAAAAGTATAGGAAAAGAAAAAGATTTAAGGTTAATTTTTTAAGAATTTTTTTACATATAACTTAAAACCTTTTCCATAAATTCTTCTATGTTTATCACAGGACCTTGTTTGCAACTCTCTTCATCAAACTTTTGAATGTGATTTGATTCTATTCCTTTTGTATATAAAATAAATGGCAAAAATCCAGGCATGTGTTCTCCTGTTTTTGATGAAGTTGGATGGTCTGAACAAACTACTAGTAAAGTCTTGTTAAAGTCAACATACTCAAGTATTTTAGTAAAAGCCTCTCTGTCCATTTTCTCAATGAACAGTCTTTTCAGGTTAGGCTTTTTATCATGAGCAGCGACATCGCAACCAAGAAAGTGTAAAATCACAAAATCATGATTGTTCAAGGCTTCCAAGGCCTTCAAGGTTTTTGCTCTAACATCTGTCTTCAAATCGCCGGTTGCACCTGAAACATCAAAAACCTCCATCTCAGCAGCTCTTGCTATTCCTTTTATCACAGGCGAAGCAGCAACGCATGCACCTTTCAAGCCAAGATTATCCTTAAAGCTCTTCACATAACGGTAAGTGCTTGCTCCCCTGAGAAGAATGAAATTAGCTGGAACACTCCTATACTTGTTTACGGGATGATTTTTCAAAATTCTGTAAGTTTCTTTTTCAAATTTGTTTAAAGCTGCTGCTGTTTTAGCAGCCTCGTTGTCATTCGAGAGTGGTTTTACTTCAGGTACTTCTACATCTAGTTTTTCTAAATCAGTATCAGAAACATTTGGAGAAATTGCTATGCTGTTCAATGCAATAACGCCTCTATGTCCCAAGGACTTGTAAAAATCAATTCTCACACCATCTAAGAAAAATTCTTTTATGTCCTTAGCCATTTCATAAAGCCCGGTATAGTCTCTTCCAGCCCTTCTATCAACAACAGTCAAGCGTGGTTCATACGTTCCTGTTTTGAAGTCATCATGTAAAGTTTCTTTAACAGTTGCAAAATTCGCCCTTACGTAGACGCTACCAGGCGTTGTTTTAATATTAATCCCTAAAGCATCTAAATAGCCACGACCAGGATAGTCATCTTTATCATAGCCTAAAAGAACGAAGTTAGATATAGCAGAATCAGGATGACCTCCCTCTCTATTCTCTATTAAACCAGAAAAACCGTTTTTTATTATTAGATCTAGGTTTGATTTGACGGCAAGCTTTAGGGGCGTATCTGTTACATCATCTGCTATACCATCAAGTATCACAAAAAGAACTTTCTTATGCATAATAATAATTTACCTTATGGTTATTTAATTTTGCACATACCTTGGACACAGCCACATCTTCCAAAGTCATACGTTGCAACATTCACTCGACCTTCACTGCATTGCTTAAAATAAAGGTCTTGATGTGTTGCGTTAACACATTCGACAATACTCGGAGTACTTTTACAATTTACTAACTGACACTCTAAATCTCTTCTACAACCATCTCCCGTCAATTCTGTAGACGGTATTTGTTGACCTTGCCCTTGAGGTTGCCCTCCACCTTGATATGTTCCGCCTGTGTTAGCTGTGGGATTCATATACATAGACGAAAAGATTGCAACTAGAGCAATTATCACTATTGCTACAATAATAATCCAAGAGTTGTTCTTCTTTTGTTTTTCAACCTTAGTCGGTTTGGTTACTTTCCTTTTAGCCACAATATCACCTTTCTAGCATGAATATCTTCTTTTTAGGAATTTCAGAAAATACCTTGTCTAATAACATTCTTTCCTCATACCTCTTGCCTATAACTACAGGTTCTACTTCATCTGCTAAATTAGCAGCATCATTTAATCTCATATAATTATCAGAATATATAGTAAAGAGTGTATCGCCTTTTTTAACAGCGTCACCCACTTTTACATTCAGATGAATGCCTGCACCTTTGTCTTTTGGTGCTCCAGCTCTTCTAGCGATTTGAATTATCTCAGAATTCCTTATCCATAGAACTTTACCTTCATTTTTTGACTTGATTGCACTAAAGCTGTTTCCTATCACTATGTCTTCTGGTTGGATTTTTGGATTGCCGCCTTGAGCCTCAATTATCTCTCTAATTTTTTTCTCTGCTTTTCCGGATTTTAAAATCTCTAAAGCCGTTTGCTTATTACCAACGCCGACAGCCTCAAAAAGAAGTCCTGCCAATGCTGTTGCTTTTTCTACAACATCCCTTGGTCCTTTATTTTGCAAGGTTAACAACGCCTCTCTTGCTTCCAATGCTGGACCAATGCAATGTCCTAGAGGCTGCTCACCATATGTTACTCCGCATACAACATGTATACCTAGTTTTTTCCCTAATTCGATGAAATCGTCAGCAAGCTCAAGAGCCTCTTCAGTTGTTTTAATTTTTGCCTCTCTTCCAGTCGGAATGTCTATTACAAGATAGTTTGAACCAATTGCTTTTTTCTTAGACATGATTGAAGGAAGTAATAAAGGATCAATTCCTAAAGGATATTCTATTTGAATAAACATGTCATCCGCAGGAGAGATGTCCAAAGCTCCTCCCCAAACTAGACAAGCATTTACTTTTTTAACAACTTTTTCTATTTCCTCTAAGGTTAGGTTAACTGGTGCTAGAACTTCAAAACGTTCAGCAGTACCGCAAGGTGAGGTTATTGCCTTTGAAGAACTTTTAGGAATGGTTAAGCCTGCAGCAGCCACTATAGGGACTAGAATTATAGAAGTCTTATCTCCTGCCAAGCCACCTATAGAATGCTTATCACAAATATATTTCCCTGGAAAATTAATTTTCTTTCCAGTCTCTACCATCGCCCTCGATAAATTAGCAGCCTCGTCTAGTGAAATGCCCCTAGTATAAAGGGCTGTTATGAAAGCTGATAGCTCAATGTCTGATAATTTTTTATCAACAGTGTCCCTGACGATTGTTTTTAGTTCCTCATAGTTCAACCTGCTTCCACAGATTTTTTGTTTTATAAATACAATAGACTTTAATTGCTTTTCTGGAGAAACTTCCAAACGTTCTCCTCCTTTTATATCAAAGAATTTGGTTACATCATCATTTGTTATTAATTCGCCTTTTACTGTGAATTTAGATGTCTCGTCTACTATTGCAGTTAAATCCTTTCCGTTGTAACTTATTCGAATCCTGTCTAATGAATGCATCCCAAGGGAATCGATGTCTTCCTTGTTCATTATAACTACGTTCTTGCCTCCAACCTCTAAATCTATTGGTCTTGCAATCATTTTCATTTTTCTTCACCTATTCGTTTTCTGAACCAGCACTTCATTTGGTCAATCTTTTATTGTATTTTTCTAAAATCATATTTAATGCTTCTTCTAAGTTAATATTAAAATAATTTGCTACTGTAATTAAAGAATATAGAGCATCACCTAACTCTCCTTTCATCTCTTCTCTATACTCTAATTTCTTTTTTCCATATGATGTCATCTTAAGTATTTCTTTAGCAATTTCCCCAATTTCAGAAGTTAAATCCAATACTCTATGCTCTGGTGGATTTTCTAAATTATTTTCTTTACAAAATTCTTTTATTTTTTCTTGTAATTCTTTTAAGTTCATACATTTAGAATTAGAATTCTTTGCTTATATTAATTAGACCGTAGGACATACCTGCTTTCCAGTTATCTGATTGCAGGCACTCTTAAGGCTGGAACAACCCAATCCTGAACTATGATATTGGGTTTGAAGCTTGCATAAGCTATCAATGTACCATTCTATTTGCGTCAAGCTAACATCTGCATTAGTATCACAGTTGTATTTCCCCCAGTAATCACAGTTCTCAATCATGACGTCTTTGAAAGAGGCACATTTGTATTCTGGCCTTGAAACTTCACAATCGTCTTTAGGAGCGTATGTTGGGTATGAAAGGAAAATAACAAAGATTATCAGAACTATTACTGAAAGTATGTCTGTCCTATTTAATTTAGGAAACTTTATTCTAGCTTTTATAGTGTTTTCAGTTTTTTTCTCTTCTGCCATAAAATCACTTGTTAAAACACTTTTAAATACTCATTTCCAGGTATCTAAAGCAAGTTTAAGTTCCCTGTAATTTTTTGCATATTCTTTCAATGAAATATGATTCATCACAGCATCTATTGCTTGCCTCATGGCCTTTGCTCCAGCTTCTGTTCCAAGAGGATGACCATGGATTCCTCCACCTGCTTGAATTATTATGTCCTTTCCCAGGGTCTTTACAAGATATGGAACGTGCCCAGGATGCAGACCGCCTGAACAAACAGCAAACATCGGCTTAATTTCATGCCAGTTCTCAGCTAGATAATGGCCTTGTTCTTTTACAATTCTTTTCTCAACTTCATGTTCAATCTCTAGAATCTCTTCTTTAACGCCTTCCATTTTTCCAATTATTGTTCCTATATGCAACTGGTCTAGTCCTATCAGTCTAGCAACATCGGCAACAACAACCATTGATATGCCATGCTTTCCACGGGTAAAGGCTGCGTGACCAGCCCTATGACCATGTAAAACTAATTTCAAATCTTCGTTCGCTTCTCTTAATGCCTGCAGAGCAGACCAACCAACTGTAACAATGTCAACCATAGCATATTCTCCGCCAGCATGTTTCACATAATTTGCCCTCGCTAGCATAGTATCTAAATCAGCTGTTATATTCGGCATGTAAACCTTTCTTTCTCCAGTCTCTCTTTCTGCTTTGTCTCTCTTCACTAAAGTTTCTATGATTCTTTTCTCAAAATTATTAAAGGAAAGACTCGATAGATTCTCATCATCTTTAACAATATCTATTCCACCATGCCAAGCTTCATATGCAACCTTTGCATGCTCTTCCTCATTTAATCCAAGCTTCGGTTTGATTATAGTTCCGCACAAAGGTCTTCCCCAGATTTTTAACAATTCCCTTATTCCTTTTATTCCATATGTTGGACCTTTGAACGACTTCATCAACTCGTAGGGCCACTTGACGTCTTCCAATCTTAAATTTTTTACAACCTTCATTCCAAAGATGTTACCAGCGATGCTTGAAAGAATTTGAGACATGTTTCCTGGCTCAAACAGCTCTAAAGGATAAGCAATCTTTATATCATTTCCTTTAATTTCAAAGACCTTTGCACCTAGATTCTTTATCTTCTCACTCATTGTCTTAACTTCTGTCCATGTACCTATAGATGATTCAGCTGCAATATGTTCAGCTGCTTGCTTTATAGAAGTTCCTTTTGATGGTTCAATTCTAAACTTACAGATCAAATCATTTCTTCCTGGCGCGTACTTTAGATCTATGTACAACCATTTTCACCTTTTCAATTTTTAATGGGACCGGCTTCTCTTCATTAGATGTTTTATAGGCATCATAAGCGAGAAATATGCTACACCACAAAGACCAGAATATTACCCAGAACATAACCGGGAAGATTAGCGGATATCTAGCTATAAGCATGAGCAATATTGAAAATAACCAAATTAAGCAATATAATATAAAAACTACAAGCCCTTTGATAACCTGCTTGCCTAGATAAAAGTATCCTAATCCCCACACTAGGAAATTCAAAAGCATTGCGTTCCCAGTACTTTTCTCTTTTTTCATCTTATCACTTAATAACCTATACCAAAATAAATAGATAAAATAAGAAAAAATATTGATAGTACAACATAAATAATTATAATTTTGTTTAAAATATTTTGATATTTAATTTGATTTTCTTCTTTTACAAAGAATAAAATTATTGCATATAATATTAAAATTGGTAAAAAAATTATAGCATCTAAACTTAGTTCAGGTTTAATGTAAATGATAAATAAAAATATAAAAATTATTATTATGCTTGCTAATTTTTTTGTTTTTAAACTAATCCTTTTCATTTTAACATCCTCAAAATGTTTCCTGGTGTCATTACTCCTTTTTCTGTAACCACCCTAGTGACAAACTTCCATGGCGTGATATCAAAGGCTGGATTTCTTACCTTCAAGGTCTTCATATGCTCATGATAAATTTCATGCGGGCTTCTTTCTTCAATAATTAACTTTTCTCTTTTATCAATTTTTAACGTATTACCAACAACATAGAATGGTTTCTTATGCTCTCTAGCAACGACTGCTATTGGATAAGTCCCTATCTTGTTGACAACGCCTTCCTTCCTGAAGGCATCACAACCAACAATTACAGCATCAACATCCTTAATGAAAAATTCAGTTGCAGAATCTGTAATTAAAATAACGTTCATTCCTTTTTTGCTTAATTCTTTTGCAGTTTTTATTCCTTGATGCTCTGGTTCTGTCTCAGTCGCATAAACAGTAATTTTCTTTCCTTCCCTCCAAGCATGCTCAATCACAGCGCATGCCTCACCAGAATGGCAGTGAGTCATTATTGAGTAGCCGTCTTTTATCAAACGACTTCCTCTTTTTGCTATTTCCTTCTTCATCTGGCCAAGTTTTCTTAATAGCTTGTTTATTGTCTCTAGGTTTTTGTCTTTTTCAAGAATCTCCAAACAATTATGCAATATAACTGCTGTAGGCCTAGTCTTTTCTATTAGACGAGCAGTGCGGTCAAAGTCTTTTCCAAAACCCTTTTCTTTTGAGTAATTTCTTAAAAATTTCAAACTTTCAATAGCAATCTCTTTTGCTCCCTGTATTTCCAAAGATTTTATCTTAGCGATAAGCTCGTCAAGGCCTTGGTGCATAAATTGATATATTCTTAGTATAAAATAAATATATGGTCTCAGATGAAAACGAGAAATTAATAGAAGGTATAAAATGCTTGGACTATTTGAAGTCAAAAAACATTGAAGATGCTCTAAGGAAATTTAAAAGAGAGCACTTCGTCCCAGAAGGCATGAAGCATCTAGCTTATAGAGATTTCCCTATTTCTATTGGTTTCAACCAAACAATTTCCCAACCATCAACTGTTGTGGCAATGACAGAAGCACTTGAAGTTAAACCTGGTCAAAAAATATTGGAAATTGGAACTGGATCTGGCTGGCAAGCTGCAATACTGTCTTGTTTATCTGGAGCAAAAGGTTTTGTTTACACAATCGAGATAATTGAAGAACTAGCTGAGTTTGCTAAAAAGAATTTGAAAAGACTTGGAATAAAAAATGTTGAAGTGCTTGAAAAGGATGGTTCAGAAGGATTAAAAGAGAAGGCACCATTCGATAGAATTATAGTTACAGCTGCCTGTCCTGAGATTCCCAAGCCATTGCTAGAACAACTAAAAGATGGAGGGATAATGGTTTTGCCTATTGGAAACCTGTACTTACAGGACATGTTTGTTGTTAAAAAATTAAAAGGTAAGATCGAAAAGAAATCGATTGGTTCTTTCATGTTTGTTCCGCTCCTTGGTCGATTTGGTTTTCATGATTAAGTAAATTATACTCCCTTTTCCACTTATTATAACGTTCTATATTAATATTATTTGCTACATTATAGAAAGTATCATAACCGATCTTTCTTGTTTTGGAAATATAACCTTGTTCTTTCATAGCCAGCAACCATTTTGTTGTCTTGAGAGTGGACCAGTTGAAAATTCTAGAAATGTCTTTATTACTAAATTCGTTGAGATGCCAAATCTTCTCTATTCTCTCCATCTGCAAATGTATAAACTTATAGCCTTCTAGTGAATGAAGTAGATTCTTACGATTATTGCCACAAAATGCGTCTATGTCGACTAGATATAGTAGCTTATCCACAGAAGACACGTCAAAATATACAATGCCTTCTTGTGTGATTTTTGGATTGAATTTTAATTTATTGAGCAATTTCACTAAGGTTAGGCGTCTGTCTGGGTTCGTTTCGCCTACCGTTACACTTTTGAACCTTCCGTTGTCCATATGACCATCACCAGTCAGTTCTGTAGCTATGAAGTTATCTGCAAGCTTTCTAAGGTTTGTAGTAAGTCTTCTATCTTGAAAATATATAGAAATAATGTTTAGAGTATTGAGCAGAAGTTCTCCCAATAATGTTGAATTTATATTTGTAAGATATGCGAAATCCCCTTTTCTCTTAGATCTTACAGCTTTTGGCATAAATCCCGTTTTCTTCTTGTATCTATTGATGGCTGTTGTTAGCTTGGCTTTACTTATCTTCGGATTATAATAGCAATACGTCTTGATAATTCCAGATAGTCCGAGCCTTTCGAAAAAGTCAATAACTATCAAATGTGGTTCAATCTGTTTATTCGTGATGCTAATATACGAACCTGTGGTATTTATGCATTTTTGACCCTCAGAAAACAACAAACCAAGAAACTTACCAAACGTTGACATGTCAACGAGTCTGTCTATTTCAATCGACCTTCTTTTAGGCTTCCACAAAATAATCTTGTTATGATTATTAATAACAAACATATTTTTGGGAACGAAATGCATCAAGTCGACTTTATCTTTTCTGAAGCATCTCTGGAGTCTTGATTTTTCGAAATTAACTCTTTGAACAGTAACGTAAACTTTATCTTTAGGAATTAGATTGAGCATTTTTGTAATGTACTTATTAATGCATATTTTAGCCGCTCTCATTCTATTAGAACTTCTAGAAATGCTAATGGTGGATACGAAGCTTTTTTCAATATTGTTCTTAGATATCATAACTTTTACTGGCTGCCCATGAGAAAGATTCAGCTTTCTTATAATGTCTAATTTAATGGTTATAAACAAAGAATTGGAGTATGGATTAATTTTTGTAACACATTCTAAAGATGGCATTTTATTATAACGATTGTGACTAACTATGGTATAAAGGTTCTTTACCATTCAGAGTAGTAAATGTCATCGTTAGTTGGAAAGTATGGATTTAAGTAATAATTGTCGGTTCAAACCCGGCCCCCTTCACCATGCCTTTCAGTGCGGTTCTCGCACTAGCTTTAAAATTAATAATTATTTAAGTTCTGGTTTCTAAATTCTAAGAAGTAAGAGTAATTAACGATTTTTAATATAATTTTTAAATTCCTTTACTATTTTAGCTTGTTCGCTTTCCCAATTTTCAATTAATTTTAGCAATTTTACTGGTTCTATTACTTTATATATTATAACCTTTTTGTCTATTTTTTCTATTATACCTTTTTCTACGAGCTTCTCTAAAAGGGGATAAAGCTGAGTTCTTGTAATTTTGGTTTCCTTAGCTAACTCGCTTACCTTAGCTTGTTTCTTATTTAACAGTTTTAAACAGACTTCAGCCTCTAAGTTAGTTAGACCAATAAGAGCCAAGCCTTCCTTTATTTTATCCATAACAATCATAGCTATAAAAGAAATAAATACTTATATTAATTTATAAAGGTTTCTTATAAAATTAAACGCTAGTTATCTCAAAAACACAATTTTCGTTGATATTGTTTTTGCATTTCATTTCTTTTCCTGAAAACTTGTAAAAGTTATAATTCAAAGCTTTTGATACTAACCCAGAAATAAAGCCTATTAAAAAATAACATTTGACTTTTGAAGCCTTGTTTTTTTCACAGAAAGCACAATTCTTTATCTTTATTAAAATTTTATTCTTTTTTATTGTTACATCTTCAATATTGCCTATTGATAGTTTTTTCAAATTATCTTTTAGCATTTTTTTAACTTCTTCCAAGCTTTCATACTTCTTTTTAACTCCTTTCAAATGTTCATAGCCGGCAAACTTCCCGGAGAAATAAAGAATATCGTCTGCATTTACCTGGGTTTCCATTACAGCATTATTTAATATGCTTAAAGCATCGTTTTTTGGCATTCTCATCCAAGTTAATTATTACATATGATTAGTATTTATTTTTTCTCTTTTTGTAATGCTTAACATTACAAACGCAACAGCTTTATATATAGATATATTTGTAATATTACATATTACAAATATAGGAGGTGAAAAGATGTCAAAAATATTGGGAAAAATTATTTTAGCGAGTTTTTCAGTAATAGCATTAGTAATTCTGACAACAGCCGTATCTGCAGGTTATACAGGTAGCGCTGGTTTGACTATAAGTGGAACTACAGAAGTAAGCTTTACAACAGCTTCAGCTAACTGGGGAGGAGGTTACGTAACCGTAGGTGGTACAACTTGCACTCTGGATACAGAAAATACGACAACTGGTTGCACAAATTTTACAGCGGTTAACGCCCCACTCGTAATAGAAAACATAGGATCACGTGATGTAATACTAGAGCTAGCGAGTAATAAAGACGTTGCTACCTTTATTGGAGGAACTGGTTCAACATTCAAGTGGAAAATGACAGACGGAGAGCCAAGTTCATGTACAGGTATAACACCTGTGGGTTATGCAAACGTTAATACGACAAGTCCTGGTACGCAAGTATGTTCTTCATTTGATGCAACTGATGGATCAGATACGTTGGAAGTGGATCTACAAATTGTCATACCATCTGACGCAACAGCAGCTGCAAAAACTGCTACAATAACTGCCACGGCAACAGCAATAGCGTGATAATGACCTCTTTTTTTATTATTTTTTATGGTACGAAAATAGAAGATGAAAAAATGAAAATATACACTCTCATAGTTTTTATGCTGGCTTTCTCTTTGGTAGCCAGCAGCGTATTTGCTGTCGGTTTATCTAATGGAGACACTGCTATTAATTTCAAGCCAAATTTGGAGGTGGTAATTCCTTTTCTTGTTGTAAATGTAAAAAATGGGACAACAGTAAGATTGTCTGCCTTAGGCGAGCTAAAAGATTATGTGACTTTAAGCGAAATGGATTCTAGTGGAGAATTTAATGCGATTGTTAATCTGCCTGATAAGATTGAAACACCGGGCACGCATACTATTTTGATACGTGCAGAAGAAGTATCAAGTACGACCCAAGGGACTGTTTCTGCTGTAACTGCAGCTCAGGTTCCTATACGCATCAAAGTGCCTTATCCAGGAAGTTATATGGAGATGAATTTTGACGCTTCAGACGCCAAGATTGGAGAGCCTGTAAATTTTTTGGTGTCAGTTATAAATCTTGGTGAAAAAGACGCAACAGCGAAAGGCATTATAGAAATATACAATCCTGAAAATGAGAAGATTGCGACTGTTAATACTGAGGAAAAAACAATTGAAACAACTAGAACAGAAAAATTTTATGCTTTGTGGGAGACAAACAACATTAAAGATGGTGAATATAGAGCAGTTGCTACCGTAACCTACGAAGGCAAGTCCATAAAAGCTGAAAAAACTTTTAGGATAGGGATGCTTGCAATTAACATTATTGATTGCACTAGAAAATTTCAAAAAGATAGCATAAACCCAATCAACATAGAAATAGAGAGCGGATGGAATGATAAAATTCTTGATGTTTACGCTGAGATAACTATAACAGATTCAAATAAAATTAGAGTTGCCTCTTTAAAGACACCTAATACAGATATCAACCCATGGGAAAGAAAAATCATAAGCACGTATTGGAACGCTTCAGGCATCGGCGATGATACTTATGACGCCGTCATTACCCTGCATTATGCTGGCAAAGTCACAGAAAAAACATTCAAGATAAGCTCAGAAGAAACCTTCAAAACAAGTACTGAAGAAAAAAATGAAGGGACGCCATCAATTACAGGCGGGGTTCTAGAATCAATGCGCGATTCTATCCCAATTTATGCAATCATCATAATTTGTACAGTGGCCGTAATAGCATTTTATCTGTACAAAAGAAGGGATTAAAATGTTCTTTAGGAATTTAATGATTGCAATTATACCAATTTTGTTAATTGGTGCAATTTTTGGTTGGCTTGATTCTGTTACCATTGTTATTGCAAATGGAACAGAGGTAAGCTTTACAATAGAATCGGTTTCTTGGGGAACAGGTTACGTAACCATAGGTAGTACAAATTGCACTCTGGATACAGAAGCTGCGACAACTGGTTGCACAAATTTTACAGAGGTTAACGACCCACTCGTAATAGAAAACACAGGAACAACTGATGTAAAACTAGAGCTAGCGAGTGATAAAGACGCTGCTGGTTTTATTGGAGGAACTGGTCCAACATTCAGATGGAAAATGACAGCAGGAGAGTCAGAATCATGTGCAAATATGACGCCTCAAAATTATACAGACGTTAATACAACAAATCCAGGCACCACAGTATGCACTACATTTTATGCAATTGGCGCCGATACGTTGAACATAGATCTAGAAGTTGTCATACCGTCTGACGCAATAGGCGTAAAAAGTGCTACAATAACTGCCACGGCAACAGCAATATGATAATGGTTAAAATGATTAAAAAAAATTCATATAAAAAAATGATGTTTTTACTTATAGCGATTTCAGTAATAGGAACAGTGTTGAGCTGGATAATTAAGAATAACTCGGAATCCTATGTTCACGTAGCGACCACAGATGAAAATAAAGGGGTTGAAACAGAATCTGGCGTAGGCAAAGTTAGCCTTATTATTATTCCATCAAACAAGTCCCAATCATTAAACAAAAGTTTAAATAACAGAGGCCCTTGAGATGGAAAAAAAATATAAAAAAATATTACTTGTCCTAGTTTTTCTTAGTGCTCTATGCACATATATCATATTAAATTTTTTATCTGAACAAAAGATTGTGGATTATAAGATGCAACTAATTGTTGGCAACCATATAGGGTTTGACTTGAATACGTCAGTAATAACTTTTGGTATGGTCATTCCTTCAGGCAATGCTGTAAGACATCTGGATTTGAAAAACGGGGAGCAAAAGAACAAATTTCAAATACTAGCTTTTGGTGATTTAGCTGGTTGGATAAAGTTATCAGAAAATGATTTTGTTCTTCAACCATATGAAAAAAGAACTTTAAACATAACTGCCCAAGTCCCGAAAAATGCTGATTTAGGAAACTATACAGGCACTTTAAGGGTAATTATAGAAAATTATGAGTAAACTGTGATAAAAATGGAAAAAAAATTAAATAGAATAGCAATTTTGATAATAATTTTAGCACTGATAGCAGTAAAAGTTAAGGCTACGTCTGTTGGAGCAATAACGCTTACAATACAGAGTAGCGCACTAAAAGGCACCGAAGAAAACGTTACAACAGAAGGCGTTAGCAATCTTAACATAACTATCGGCGGAAACAGCACAAACGGAACATTCAGTGGCGTGCAAGAAGTTGCATTTTATTCCGGAGGACATTTATTAATAAATTTCACGCACAACTTCTCTGCTTCAGATATTAATTTAAGCAAGGTAACTATAAAATTAACATCTACTTCATTGATTGCAGATTTTTCTAATCAGATTCAATTAAAATACAATAAAACAATGTATATCGATGATAATAATTTTGTTAGTTTATGCATAAAGGACGCTGAGATAACATCCATATCAGAAATTAGCTCTGGCTGCAACGGTGCAAATGAAAATGATTTCACAAGTTGTCTGGGAAACGCTGTAACTATTAATGGGATAAAATGCACTGACGAAGGGGCAATAATAAAGGTATCTAATTTACGACATTCTGCTATCAGAGGCACTCAACCAAGTCCTGCTACTACAGGTTATGGAGGTGCAGTTTTCATAGGAGGAGGTTGCACTTATAATTGGACATGCATAGAATGGTCTGATTGCTTAGCAGGCGTCCAAACAAGAACATGCTATAATAAGGGAACATGCAAGGACAATAAAGGAAAGCCTGTTGAATCACAGTCATGCATTATATTACCTACACCTTCAAATGTAACTCCGACTCCAGCACCTTCGCCAACATCAGTTCCAACTCCTACACCAGCACGCACTCCAGCAATTGCTCTAACTACACCTGTAACACCGTTGGGCTTAGGAGTAGGATTGATAGCAGTAATAGCAATTTCAATTGTTATAACAGTTATAATTCTAAGAAAGAGAAAAAAGACATTATCTTGATCTGATTAACAAATTAATTTTATTAGGTTTAAACGCAACTGCTATCTTTTAAAGTTTAAATAATAATAATATGTAATATTAAATGTTACAAAATGAATGTACTCTGGAGTATTTGAGAGATGAAAATATACTTGAACTTTTGAGATAGTGAAATCGATAACATGGTATTAGACGTGAATAAAAAGATTTTGATGTTAGGTTTGATATTTTTCCTAGCTTTTTCTATATTATCAATAAATGTTCATGCAACTTGGTGGAATGAATCTTTTAGTGTTAAAGTACCTATAAATATTTCTGTATTATCAGAAACTACTGAAAAATTATATTCAATACTTTTGAATATCACTTACGATAGCGATATGAATGTGGATTTTTCTGATTTAAGGTTTGTAAATGCTTCAGAAAATACTGAACTTAATTACTGGGTAGAAGATAGTGTAAACAGTAGTTGGGCTTATGTTTGGGTTGAAATAGCTGAAAACATAACATCTGCAAACCAGACCTTAATTTATATGTATTATGGTAACCTTTCAGCTTCAACAACAAGCAATTTCGTGAATACTTTTATTGAAGGTGACACTTTTACACGAGCTAATAATGATGTTATTGGTTATACAGAAATTGGTAATAGACTTTGGACTGAACGTGTTTTGACAGGGGCAGCTAATTTTAGCATTATATCTAACCAACTTAAGATGATAACCACAGCAGCTAATGATATGTGCTATGTTACAAACTCTTTCTCACAATATAACCTTGCTATGGACTTTATTCTATATGTTCCTTCTGGGGCGACTGCAAATTGGGCTGGGGTTGAAATCAGAAAGACCGCAGAAACAGACACATTTCCAACAAGTGGTATTAATATATATTTTAGAGATGCTGGAAGTATAGATGTTGCTGGGGGTTCTCCTAGTGGAGATGTGACTGGAACTTTTACGGCTGGGCAAAATAACAGGATTTCAATTAGGGCATACGACAATTCCATTTATGTTTATGTGAATGATAACATACAGCTTAATTTTACAGAAGCTACAGAAACAGGTGGTTATCTTGACTTTGCAGATTATGCCTTAGCTAATGTTATTTGGGATAGTTTTAGGGTTAGGAAGTATTACTCGTCAGAACCAACCTACAATATGGGGGCTGAAGAATCTAGAAACGCTCCACCAACATTTTCTAATAATGTTTCATCTACCCCTAGGTATTACTCTTCTACAATCCCATCTTGGTTTAACGCGACTTGGAGTGATGATAATGATGCCAATGGATTTTATACCCCTCTATTAGAAATTAATTATACTACCTCGTATGTCAATTATACAGCAAATAGAGATGGGAATAAGTCATATTATTCGATAATTTTGCCACAAGGAACATTCGGTTGGAGAATGTTTGCGAATGATAGTAGTAATGCCTGGAATAAAACTGAACTGCAGCATTTTACAATAAACAATTTGTTCACTTATTCACAAAACTCAACAAATGCAACTTATGTAAACACCTCTATTGAGCATAGATTATTTTGGAATTCAACTAATGTGACTTTATCAGGTTATATTTTTTCATTTGATAACTGCAGAGGTTCTTTTGTGAACGATACGTGGGTATCAATGCCAGGATTAACCAACTGGTCTAATGTCACTAAAACAATAAATATCACCTCAGAATGTACAATAAGATGGTGCGTTTACGCTAATGATTCTGTTGGAAATTGGAATAGTACAAGTTGTACATCCCCATTTAATTATAAGACAACAGGCTTTCCAAAATGGTATTCTAATATGAGTTTAACTCCATCTCAATTTTCACCTGTAAATTCAACCTTCAGTGTTATTTGGAATAATACTTTTGATACAATATCAAAAACAATGCTTCAAATAAATTCTACTAATTATACTATGTCAAACTCTTCTCAAAATTATAGCTATGATATAATACTTGGTGCTAAAATGTACTGCTGGAAAAGCTATGCTAATAATAGTATTAATTTTTGGAATTCGACAGATACGTGGTGTTTTACAATATCTCAGAACTCAACGAATCCAGTTCATTTAATTATGAGTAAAGACAGCTGGGTTACAAACTATACTGATTCTAATATTTCTGTTTACACAACAGAAAGTCTAAACATATATTGTCATATGGGATATTCAAACTCTGGAAATTGCAATATTTATGTAGACGGTAATTTAGTTTCAAACCCATATTCAAGCACCATTGGAGTGGGAGAACATGCCATAAAAGTAAATACCTCTGGCAATGAAAATTATACAAGCAATTCAACAGGATTGACGGCTTATGTAACTTCTAGTATTGCGCCAGGAGGAGGTGGTAGTGGAGGGGGTGGTAGTAGTTGGGTTACTGCAACCAACTGTACTTACAATTGGACATGCATAGAATGGTCTGCCTGTGCTGGTAGAATTCAAACAAGAATATGTACAAACCTCGGTACTTGTAAGGATACAAAAGGAAAACCGTTAGAAACGCAAGGATGCATCGAAAAGCCTACATCAAATGTACCTACAAATATAACCCAACCTACACCAACCGTTCCAACCCCCGCTGCTGTTCCTGCTAAGCTTCCTGCTGCACCAACTGTTACGCCATCTCCGACTACACCGCTAGGCTTGGGTGTGGGAGTAGCTGCAATAATAGCCATTTCAATTGTTATAACAGTTATAATTCTTAAGAAAAGAAAGCAAAACAAGAGGTTGTCTAAATGAATGATGTAATTTTACTAAGCTTGGGTTTAACTGCCATTTTTGCGTCAATTTTTTATTTTATTTTAAGAAGAATAAACAAAAGACTGAGAAGATATGTGCTTAGGTTTGAACAAATAAAACACAAATTTGAGTGATTTTATGGATAAAATAGATAAGATTGCTATAACTTCTCTTGCATTTATCATCATAATTTTTTCAATGATAATAATGATGATTTCTCCTAAAAGAGGCGAATCCTCAACAACGCCTCTAAATTTTGGGGCGGCTTTGATGTTTTTAATAGTTTTTTGGTTGGTCATATCCTTCATTCTTCTAAGAAAAGAAAAGTATCGTCCTTATGACTGGTATAATCCAAATAAGATTTGATTATCGAAATCGTTTTAACTTATTTATTAATAACAAGAAGTTACTAAAATAAATAAAGCCTTCTTAATATTATAAAATAATGAAATACATACCTTTGGGGTTCGTTAAAGGAAGCGTTGAGATAGGAACTCATATTGTTATGCTTTATGAAAACGAGAAAGAACTTTTAGAAATCTTTCCTCCTTTCTTTGCAGCAGGTTTATTAAACAATGAATTATGTATTGTCGTTTATCCTAATTTAAGGCTTAAACAAGAACTTCATGAAAAGCTAGCAAAACTTGTTGATATTGACTTTTATGTTAAGAAGAAGAAAATTGAATTTGTGTATTACAAAAATTTCTATTTTAGAAATTGCATCTTTAATAAAGAAAAGATATACTGGCTTATTGATAAAAAAATCAAACAAGTTGGCTTTAAAGATTTTGACGGACTGAGGACAACATCGGACATGTCGTGGGTTAACAGCAAGTTTTTCAAAAAAATACTGATTTATGAAAAAGGCCTTACAAAGAAATACAAAAAATCACCTATTCTTTTTATATGTGCTTACCCGATAAACAAACTTACAATTCCAGAGCTTGTTGATGTTTTACAATCACATATGTTAATTCTATACAAGAAAGATAGGAAATGGTGTTTGTCCGAAACAATGGAAAGAAGGATATTAATGAAAGAGATTCAAAACCTTGAAAAGTTCACCAAACTTGCAGTTGGCAGAGAACTGAAAATGATAAAATTAAAGGAAAAAGTAGAGAAACTTGAAAAACAGTTGAAAGAATCAAAAATTAGTTAAATAAATGTAGTCAGATATTTGTTTTCCTTAGATATGTCTTTAGGTTCTAAGCTTTTGATAAGCATGTTTTCATATCTTATAATCTTAACCTCTTTTCTAATTCTTTTAAAAGAGAGAAGTAAGTTTTACATTACTTAACTTATGATTGGTATCATCCAGATAAGGCTTGTTTTTAATATCAAACGATTATAAAATACATTTAATGAATAAAGTAGTTTTTAATAAAATTTTGTTGTTTGCAGTTTTAATCTGTCTAGTTAATGCCATTGTGTTTTTCTTTGTGCCCAGCTCTTATTACACGTTCAACCTTTCTTTGTCTTTAAACGAACCTTGGAGGTTTTTCACGTTTCAATTTTTTCACGTTGACGTTTTTCATTTATTAGAAAATGTGGCAGGCTTAATATTCATCGCTTTTATTGCCATCGAATTAGATGTTGATTTTAAGAGTTTTTTGTCTGTGTATTTGTTATCTGTATTTGTAGTCTTTTTGCCTATTATATTTGCTTTTCCGCTTGCCACTGTGGCGGGCAATTCTACCGGAATTTATGGAATATTGGCCTTGTGCTTGATAAAGGCTAGAAAACTGGTTTCTTCAAAAATAACAGTACCTTTGCTAACAGCTTTAATATTCTCCTTCTCTATTTTAAACTTTATTATTTGTGGGATGTGTTTTTTGACTTATTTCAAAGGCGAGTTTTTTCATTTCGTAGGTTTTACCGTCGGTATTCTGGCAAACTTTTTGCCAACTCCAAAGCCAAAACACATATTGCGAATATAAATTATAAGGTTTATATTTGTAATAATAAGTATTACATATAAAGAGGTTTTAAATGACAGACATCTTAAAGGACATAGATATCAGTGAGCAATTTTCAATATTGGTAACAACCCCCATCATAAAGCTTCAAGAAAGGATAAACAGCATAATAAAAAAATTTTCAGAGAGCGGCTTAAGCGGCATTTACGTCAGCTTCTCAAAGCCGTATGAGACTTTGAAAAACGTCTTTAGTCAAAACAACATTAACATAGAAAAAATATTTTTTATAGACTGCATATCTAGATCAATAGAAGGCCGTGAAAAAAAGAACAATGTTTTTTATATAAGCAATGCCGGGGACTTGGACGACCTTGGAATAAGCATTACTGAGATTTTGGAAAATAACAAGATAGACTTCTTGCTTATAGACTCTTTAGAAACATTGCTTATTTACAATAAAATAAATACAGTTGCCATTTTTACTCAGTCTCTGATAAGAAAATCTAGTAAATTCAAACTAAAAACAATAATTCTAACAACAAATGGTGATAAAAAGCTAGCAGACGAGATAGCCATGTTCTTTGACAAAATAATTGAGGCGAATTGAATGGAAGAAAATATAGATAAGTTGAAAGAAAGTGAAGAGAAATACAAAAGTCTAGTAGAAAACATGGATACAGGAATAGCTAATGTAAATCTTAGAAGGAAGTTTACTTTCGTTAATGAAGCATTATGCAATATTATTGGATACACTAAAAAAGAAATGATAGGCAAGTCATTCAGTGATTTTCTTTATCCAAAGGATAAAAAAAGAATATTAAAAATATTCTTGAAATCTTTAATAAGACCTAAAGGAGAACTTCATTTAGAATTTAGAATGGTTCATAAAGATGGTCATATAATTCCTGCATATTCTACTGTTACTTCTTCAAAGCACAATAATAAACTGATTAGCTTCAATGCAATTATAATAGATGAAACCGAAAAAAAGATAGCAGAAGAAAAAATAAAAACAAGTGAGGCACGTTATCGTTCTTACATCGAAGCAACAAAACAGCTAGGGTGGACTACAAATGCTAAAGGACTGATTATTGAAGACATACCTACATGGAGAGCCTATACTGGTCAGAGTTTTGAAAAAATTAAAAATTGGGGTTGGATTAAAGCAATTCATCCAGATGATGCTAAACGCACTGCAGAAGTATGGAAGAAGGCAATTAAAACAAAAAGTATTTATGAAACTGAATACCGCATACGTGGGAAAGATGGAAAATACAAATGGTTTTTAGCAAGAGGAATTCCTGTGCTTAAAGAAAACGGGAGTATTAGTGAATGGATTGGTACTTGTATTGACATCTCAGAAAGAACAAAGATAGAAGAAGAAATAAAAAACGCACAGGAAAAATGGAGTTCACTGACGCAAAATACCAATGACATTATCATGATAGTAGACGACAAAGATATAATTCAATACATCAATAAAACCATACCGCCTTACACTCCAGAAAAGACAATTGGAAAGTCGGTATATGAATACGTGCCAAGAGAGCAACAGTATATAATGATGAATTCTTTAAGAAAGGTTTTCAAAACAGGGAATCCAGACAGCTACGAGATTTCCTCGAACATTCCAAAAATTGGCACTGTATGGTTTGCCACAAAAGTAGTTCCTATCAAACACGGTGGAAGGATTGACAATGTTATAATGATTTCCACAGACACCACCAAGCAAAAGAATGTAGAGGAAGAAATTAAAACAGAAAAAACGAGACTAGAATCTTATATTGAAGGTATGAGCGACGGTGTTGTAATACTCACCCTCAAAGGTGGAGTTATTAATGTAAATAAAGCCTACAGCAGAATGTTTGGACGAGAAAAAAGCGAGGTAATAGGAAAATCAGTCTTTTCAGTAGGAGACTTGCCAAAGAAAGAGTTTCTAGGAGCTATTTCAATGTTAAAAGGAATACTCCAGAAAGGTTCGGTAGAAAACAGGGAACTTACCCTGTTAAATAAAGAGAAAAAGGAAGTTCCTATTTTATTTAGCGCTACTTTAATAAAAGATAGACGTGGTAAACTAGAAAGCATATTTACTACTTTTAAAGACATCACCGAACGCAAGAAAGCTGAAGAAGAACTAAAAGAAAGAGAAAATCGTTATAGAACATTGGTTGAGAATCTACCACAAAAAGTGTTTCTCAAAGATAGAAATTCAGTCTATATATCCTGCAATGATAACTATGCTAAGGACCTCAAAATAAAACCAGATAGAATTGCTGGAAAGACAGATTTTGAATTTTATCCTAAGGAATTAGCTAAAAAATACAGAGCAGATGATAATAGAATTATGAAATCAGGGAAGACAGACGATATAGAAGAGAGATATGTACAAAATGGAAAAGAGAGATGGGTTCATACAATTAAAACACCTGTCATGAATGAAAAAGGAAATGTAGTTGGTATATTAGGAATTTTCTGGGATGTTACAGAGCAGAAGAAAGCACAGGAAGAAGTAGCAACAGCATGGAAGTATTCGAAAAATCTAATTGCAAACATTCCAAATTCAATTCTGGTCTTCAATGATAAACTAAAATGCACTTCAGCAAACTGGATGTATTATCAAACATTCAAGAAGAATATCAAACACATAGAAGGAAACGATATTACTCACACTCTATCATCTGGTATGATAATAAAACACCGCTTAGATGAAAAGGTCAAGGAAGTTCTGAAAACAGGGAAAACAATTGAATTGCCTAAATGTCAATACAATAGTGAAATCTACAATGTGAAAATAGTTAAAATTACAAAAAAAGCAGAAGAAGAAGAAGAAGAAGAAGAAAGATTTGTGATGGTCATCATCGATGATGTAACAGAAAAAGTAAAGGCAGAAGAAAAAATCAAGAAAGCAAGAAACGAATTAGCTGATAAAGTAGCAGAACTAGAAAGATTCAGCAAAGTTGCAGTTGGCCGTGAATTGAAGATGGTTGAACTAAAGAAAAGAATAAAGGAATTGGAGAGGTAGTTGGATAAAGGGTAAGAAAAAGGTATTGTGAAAAAATGAGTTTAGAATCAAAAAAAATGATAAAGATGAAGAATATGAGAAAAGAAATTTGGATAGCAATTGTTTTGATAGGAATATTGATTATAGCAGGAGGCTTTTATTGGAATTCCCAATCTAAAGATTCAATGAATGAAACTCCAGTTAAAATAGCTGTTAATCAATGGCCGGGGTTTGCTCATGTTTTTATTGCGGAGGAGAAAGGTTTTTTCGAGAAAAATAATGTTAAAGTTGAGCTTGTTTTTGGTATTGAGTACAGCAAAGCTCAGGAGAGATATATAAATGGCGAGGCTGACGGAGTTATTGAGGCTTTTTCTGATACGATTTTTCATAATTCAGAAGGAATTAAAACCTCGGTAGTTTATATAGCAGATTATTCTGATGAGGGGGACGCTATTATTGGAAAATCTAGCTTGAACTCGCTAGCTGATTTAAAAGGAAAGAAAGTTGGAGTGGATGGAATAAACGGTTTTTCTCATATATTTGTTTTAGCATCTTTAGAAAAAGCTGGATTAAAAGAATCAGAAATACAAATTGAAAATGTTCCTGCCCAGCAAGTTTTAGATGCATTAGAGCAAGGAAAGATAGATGCAGGGCATACATGGGAGCCGATCAAATCAGCTGCTTTGGCAAAGGGATACAAGCAATTAGGAAAAGCAGGAGACATTCCTGGAATCATAACTGATGTGCTTGTTTTTAATTATAAAATCATAGAAGAAAGGCCTGAGGATATTCAGGCAATTGTAAAATCAATATTGGAAGCAAAGGAGTTTTTGGATAAAAATCCAGAAGAAGCAATAAAAATAATGGCTGAAAAAGAAGAAATGAGTGAAGAGGAAATGAATTCCGGATTAAAAGGAGTTCATCAGCTCAACTCGAATGAAAACATTGAAGCAATGAAAAAATCAGAAGAAACAACATCCTTGTACGCCTCTGGCAAGGTTATAGCAGATTTTTACATTGAAAGAGGGCAATTATCATCAGTACCGGATTTTGACAGTATTATAGAGCCAAGATTTGTTAATAGCATGGGGTAAAAAATGAAATTTGCCATAAAACTTTCTGCTTTGTTATCCGCAATTATAATAGTATTCGGGCTAATTATCTCTCTTTTTGTTTATCAGTTAAATGTTAATATATTAAAAGAAAATGAAATTCATCATCTACAAGATATGGCATATAATACATTAGATAAGATTGACAGGAATTTCTTTGAAAGATATAGTGATATAAAAGAACTGGCTGACGACAGTGTAATAAGCTCAAGAAATTCTACTGCCAAAGAGATAACTGAAAGATTAATTGACTTTAGAAATACATATAAAACTTATGCTTCTTTGTCTTTTTTTGACACAAATAGGATAAGAATTGCTGATACTTCTGGAATAGATATTGGAAAGCAGAATGAACTTGAACCATATTTTAAAGAATCTATGCAGGGGAAAATCAGCGCTGCATCAGATGTTAAGATGAGCAGCACATTAAATCAGCCTATAATTTATTTTACATCCCCTGTTAAAGACAAAAATAATGAGATGTTTGGTGTTGTTGTAACAAGAATACCTATTACAAAATTATATGAAATAACAAAAGAAGCTGCTGGAATTCGCGAAAAGGAAGAATTTATGGTAGATTTAATTGATAAAGATGGTTTGTTGTTATACTCTAATCATAACAAAAAAGGAATATTAAAAGATAATCTGACTGAATGGGAATCTTTTCAGAGATCAAGAGCAGGAGAGAAAATTGGAAACTATATGCATACTAATCCAGGAGAAGAAGAGATGATTTATGCTTTTGCCCGTGAGCGAGGATATCTTGATTTTAAGGGAAATGACTGGACATTGACAGTTCATGTTCCGACAAGGGTTGCATTTGCTCCTGCTATTGAATTAAGGAATGTAACAATTATTGTTTTGCTGCTGTTGATTGCTCCTGCTTTGCTGATTTCATTTCTCTTTTCAAAAACAGTAACAAAACCAATGATAGAACTAAGAGAGACGGCAATTAAAATCGGTAGAGGAGAGTATGGGCATCGAATAAAAATTAAGACTGGTGATGAGATTGAGACTTTGTCAGACGCTTTTAACACGTTATCCACTGACCTGAGAAAATCTCAAGAAAAATTACAAGATTATTCAAGAAATTTAGAAAAAAAAGTAAGCGAGAGAACAAAGCAATTGGATAAAAAAATCAAAGAGTCTGAAGAGACAAAGATTGCAACATTAAACATTCTTGAAGACGTGGAGGAAACGAGAATAGAACTAGATAAAACTTACAAGGAATTAAAGAGGTTGGATAAGATGAAAGCAGAGTTCATGAATATATCTGCTCATGAATTAAAAACGCCATTGATTCCAATAATAGGATATCTGGATATGGTAATAAAAGGTGATATGGGAAAGATTAATCCCAAGGAAAAAGAGAGCTTGGCTATTGCTCTAAGAAGTGCTCAAAGGCTCCAAAGATTAGTCAGTGATATCCTTAACATATCAAAACTGGAAACAGGAGCCATGAAATTTTATATTGATGACATAAGCTTAACCGCCCTTATCGGCAATCTAGTTGAAAGCATGATGCCATTTGCGAATGAAAAGAAAATAAAGTTAACATCCAAAATAGATAAGAATCTGCCCGTTATCAAAGGTGATATCAGCAGAATTACAGAAGTTTTTGAAAATCTAATAAATAATGCTATTAAATTTACAGAAAAGGGCGAAGTTCTTATCGAATCAAAAATAGAAGGTAAAAATATAATTATCTTTGTAAAAGACAGCGGTTTGGGCATGAATAAGGAGTTTATCAAGAAAAAATTGTTCAAAAAATTCCAGCAAGAAGACAGCACAGAGAGAAGAAAATATGGCGGAACAGGCTTGGGTTTGGCTATATGCAAAAGTATAGTAGAAAGGCACAAAGGTAGAATATGGGCAGAAAGTGAAGTAGGAAAAGGCTCAACCTTTTACGTTTCATTGCCCATAAAAAAATGATTATTTGAGAATGCTGTTCACTTTTCTTACTAAATCATCCGGTAAAAATGGCTTTGTTATGTAGTCTGACACACCGCTCTTCAAAAGAGTCTTTTTTCTTTCAGGAGAAACTTCTATGACGCTTAGAAACGCTATTTTCGTTTTCTTGTCTTTTTTTCTTATATTCTGATAGACGTCCCATCCGCTCATGTCCGGCATCATTATATCAAGCAAGACAAGGTCCGGCTTTTTCTCCTTTATTTTTTTAAGGCACTCTTTTCCACTTTGCGCTGTTACAACTTTATGCCCTTTCTTTTCTAAAATCGTTTTAACTAAAGTTAGTGTATCAGGCTCATTATCAACAGTCATTATTAATGACATTTATTTCTCCTCCTTTTCTGTACTCAACCAAGGTTCATCAGGATAAATTTTAATGCCTTTATCGGTTATTTTGTAAAGGAATATGTTCTTGGTATGTTCTACACCTCTCATTTTCCTTATTGCTATTCCCTGATGAAAAACTGCCTCTTGCTTTACATTATATAAGGTAATTACCCCGTCCACAACAAATTCTTCAAATCCGTACCAACTCAAATCAAAGGTGTTTTCTCTGACTTCGCATGTTAACAAGGCCGTACAGTCATTCTTACTTAGTATTTGGTTTAATGACAGCAAAGCTTTTCTTCTTTCTTCATCTGTTTGGAACAACATCAATAGCAAGTTTATAGAGTCTATCACAACCCTTTTTGCTTTGGTCTTTTTTATTACTTCTTCAATTTCAGCAATAAAGTCTTCTATCTTTGCTTTGGTCTTATTCTTATAATGCATCACTTCAGCCATCGGACCACCGATTATATTAAAATCATTTCCTAGGCCTTCAAGGTCCATTCCAACAGGTTTCATATCCTCTAAAATCTTTTTCTTGTCTTGCTCTAGTGTTATAAACACTCCAGGCTCGTTGAATTTTTTAATACCATTATAAATAAATTGCATCCCTAACGTCGTCTTTCCTGTTCCTGAAGATCCAGAAATAAGGACAACCCTACCTTTTGGTATACCACCATTCAGCATATCATCTAATTCTTTTATACCAGTACTGATGCTAGACATTATATCATCCGTAATATCTAATATTACAATTAAGTATAAGTAAGACTAATATTTAATCTTTTCAGAAAATAGATATTCATTACATTCAGACACATTATTTTAACAATCATTTTAACGTAGCTGCTCTGCACTTCAGGCCCATAGCAGGCTCCCTGCATTATTTTTCAAGTAAAATTATGCTTTCTCTAATTTGACCAACTTTTATTGTCCTTGCTCTAGTGCACCAAGAGTTTCTAGCAACTAGAATGTCTTTGACGTTAAATCCGATTCTTTCGGCAAGCTCAGCAGTTATCTTATCGACTTCAACAGCTCTATCCGGATAACAACCGCCACCAATAACTATAACCAGTTTCGCATTATTTTTACAAACCCTATACATCTCTCTCAAAGTTAGATTCATATCCTTAAAATAAACTTTTGCAGACAATGGGAGATTCTCATCCAAGCCTAGGTCGCTTACATCAATATCATCAACTCTAGAACCTATGTAAGATCTTAGACTGTTTTCTGGAGGTTCAAAGAACAAAGAAGTTTCTATGTTATAGATTTTCGTGTATTCTATCTTGTTCAAATAAGGTGGGGATGTTATAACAGCATCTATTGACTCATCTTCCAAACTAAGTTTCCTAGCATCTCCTACTTCAACTCTAGTCTCTACTGGTCTTAGGTTTGTATTTCTCAAGTCCTTGAACATTTTCTTGATTTTATACTTGAAGTATTTTTTCAGTGGAGGCTTTCCTCTCTTTTCTATTTTAACAACTGCCCCATCTTTCATGGTCCAACTGGCTTTTATGGCAGAATCTATTAAAGCAACTAAAAGAAAGTCTCTTGAATACTCATCCTGCATTTCCAAGATTTTATTCTTATAGAAAATAGTGTCTTCTAATGTGTAGCGGGAAAAAACTTTTGTTATGTGCTTTTCCTTTGGCAGATGTGCAGGTCTTTCAAATTTCCAACTAATTGCTTCTGAAACTGCCTCTTTTAATTTTTCCAAATCATAATCTCTTGTCTTCACCCTTGAAATAAAAACAAAAAGAGGCGAAACCTCAACGCCGACAGACCTTATCCCTCTTTGCTTACATGCCAACAAAGTAGTCCCTATTCCTGAGAACGGGTCAAGAACTATCGAGTTCTCATTTAATTGGAACCTATCAATAAAAGTGTCTACCAACTGCTTTGAAAATCCCTCTTTAAAATAATACCAGTTATGAACCGGTTCTTTTTTATTTGGGATAAATGTAACTAAATCTTTTAATTCTAGAGCCTCAGAAAAAATCATTTTAACCAGCTTCCTAGAGATTTCTGCTTTGATGTAGATAATGTTTTAATTACTTTTTCTACCCTCTCTTGAGAGAATTCAAACCCATCAACCATTAATTCCAAAATTTTATCAGGTTGAGGTTGCATTGACTCGATTTTAACATTCTTCTCTACTGGTGGATTTAAATAAAAATCATAGATCTCTTTTGCAGGTGTCTCAAAGTTCCATTCAACGCTTTTTAACACTTTATCGAAAGTTTTTTCTTTTTTCACCAGTTCTAGAGCCTTCTTGGGTCCGTATCCTTTGATCCCTGGGTTATAATCTGTACCAACCAGCAGTCCTATCATGATCAGTTGCTCTCTAGTAACTCCTAATTCTTTTAATACCTTTTCAAGCTCTATCAGCTCTGGCTTGATCTCTATATATGTATCCTGTCTAGGAAGTTTTCTTTTTCCAGTTATAGACAAGTTTCTTATCAACCTTGGAGAATTGAATAGCAGGCTATCGCTGTCCTGGCTTGACACTCCATAAACTAAACCTTTTTGGCACAAGTAAGCGCATTGGGCTTCTCCTTCAGAAGGAGCTTGAACAATTGGAATTCCCATGTAGTTTAGCAGCGTCTTAGACTGATCAATCATCTCACCTGTCAAACGAGATGTCATTTGAGCTGCTTTTCTTGCTTCTTTCTCATCTCCGATAGACAATGCTCCCTGCCATCTCACCTCTGCTTGATCTTTCAATGCTTGCCGTTCCTCCACTGTTGCTTTCTTAAAACCAATAGTGGGTCCATCAAAAACATAGACTAATTTTATGCCATTCTCTATGAGCTTGGCAGTCCTGTAGAATATTCCGCTTATATGACTTGTTATTCTTCCTTGAGAATCCTTCAAAGGAGTTCCATCTGGTTGACGAATTATGCTAAGAAACTGATGTAACCATAGAAAGGCGTCTACTGCTATTGTCTTTTCTGTTAAATTCTCTACTTCTAATTCCTTTTTTGGTAGGATATCAAATATCTGAACTCCCATAAATATAATAAACAAATTAAATTAGATAAAACCACTATATGTTTTCTTATAAAGCGGGTCTGCCTCCAGTTCTTTTATATCCCTTTTGTAAAGTTCTGAATCTAGATTTTTGCCAGTTATTTTCTCCCACTCTGGAATTGTTGTTGAATATTTTTCCTGTATGTCATCCCTATACCATTGTGGTATAACATTAAATGCACAGAAAGGAACTATCCTTCCATCTGGCTGTGCATAGTGTATACAACATTTTTTAACACGTTCAATATCATAATTCCACAAGTCCATGAAATGCATCATTCCAACAAACAAAGACTTGTGATGTAGTTTTCCTAGAGATTTATAGTCTCCATATCTTAGAATGTTAAATAGTATTTTGGAGAGTTTCAAATCCTTTGGTTGCTTTTCTTTGTCTACAAAACTGTTTAATTTTGTGACTAATTTTAGTGTGGTGATGACCTTCCCATGAGCTCCTTTAGCTTGTCTAGATAATTCATTTAAAAATTCTAAAAATCCTTCAACATCAAAAAATCTAGGTAAAGGAACTATTTTATTTCCGTCTAAGAATAAGTAAGTAGCCATACCGCATGCTGGATGTGCTGTTAGTTCATATTTTGGTTGATTTGTCAAAGCTTCAAGATAATGGGTTATTGGAGTGACAGCTGGGACAGGATACCAATCTTCTTTAATAACCATGCCATTTGTTTGCTCTTCTATCTTCTTTATAACATCTGGGATTGTTATTCTAAATTTCTTAACGTCTGCTTTCGATATTCTACCAACCAAAGAGACTGGCTGATAATTAACCCCACGAATAACATTTACATTCTTTATTCCAAATTTTAAAATATCTCCAACGTTGCTGTCATTAACAGTGTTTATTACAGTTGGAACAAGCACTATTCCTATGTCAGACTTTCTACAGTTATCTAGTATCTTAGGGATTTCCCAATGATTTTTTGGATTTGTCTTAGGCGTAGTTCCATCAAAACTTAAGTAAATTGTATTTACGCTTGCTTCCCTAATTTTTTTAGTAAATTCTAGACTTTGAGAAAAGCGAATACCGTTTGTATTTAATTGAACATGATCATAGCCTTCTTCCTTCGCAATCTTAATTATATCAACTATGTCTTTTCTCATCAAAGGTTCTCCGCCCGTCAATTGTACTGCGTTAGCAGGAATAGGCCTTTCTTCTCTCATTAATCTTAACATTTTCCTTATCTGATCTAAAGTAGGTTCGTAAACATACCCCATTTTTTTAGCAAAAAAGAAACAATAGAAGCATTGCAAGTCACACATATTTGTAACAACTACATTTCCTAAGGCTGTATGAGAAGTATGCATGTTGCATAGACCGCAGTTCTTTGGACAAGCATTTTTTAATTCAACGTTTGGATTTTTAATTCCCTTACCGTCATGAAAATAACCCATGGATTTTTTATACATTTCATAATCTCCCCAGTATAAGTCTAAGAAATCTCCATGTTTTGGGCAATTCTTTTTTATCCAAACTTTTTTATTTTCTTCAAAAATAGTTGCTGGTAATATTTTTAAACACTCTGGACAAATGGACTGCGTTTCTTTTATAATGTTCATAAAAACAACTTTTGGAACTTTTCAAAACTTATAAAAGTTTATATATTTTGAATTATATAAACTTTACTATGAACATTTATAAAGTTCTTTCATTTATTTTATCTCCTCCGATGGTTGGATTTTATGTAACTATTATTTTTTCCTTATTTTCACCAATCGGTCTGGGTTCTATAAACGCTCTTTCGAGTATAACTGTTGGAACTATATTTTTGACTTTAGTACCGTTCGGTGCTGCATACTACTTTACTAAAGGAATCATTAATGTTGATAAAAAAGAAGACAGAGTGACTCCTTATTTGATTGGAATTGTTGGCTATTTAGTTTTATCTGCAATTTTTTGGATTTTAAACGTTCATGTTATGTTTTTAATATCTATGTCCTATGTTTTTGTGGCATCTGCAGTTTCTGTTATAAACATTTTTTGGAAGATATCCGCACATACAGCAGGAACTGCTGGTCCAATTACTGCCTTAATATATGTTTTCGGATTAAATTTAATACCGATTTATTTAATAACTTTGTTAACACTTTGGGTTAGACTTAAGATTAAAGCACACGACATTTTACAACTAATAAGCGGAGCAGTAATAGCTATTTTAATAACTTCAATCGTTTATACAATACTGTGGTAATATGAATATCGAAGATGTTGAGAAAGATATTTACTCAAGTTTTGCAAATTTAGCTTCAACTATAGGTTATTCTGAAATTCATGGAAGAATAATTGCTGCTTTGATGGTTTCTGGCAAAAAACTATCACTACAGGACTTGGCTAAGAAAACAGGATACTCAATATCAACTCTTTCCTTAAGTTTAGACCTGCTAGAATTTTTTGAAATGATTAAGAAAATAAAAAACGTTGGTGATAGAAAATTATATATTGAACTTCATGGAGACCTGCTGGAAGGACTTAAGAAGGCTTTTGTAGTGAGAATTCAAAAAAGTGTAAATGATAGCCTAAGGAGATTTAGCGAATATAAAGAAACCTTGAAAGTCTCTAAGAGTAAGGATAGAAAAAAAGTTATGGACGTATTAAACATACTGGAAGGAGAAATCAAAAGACTAGATAAATATATAAATTTGTTAGCAAAAATAAAGCTAAAGTGATAAAATGAAACTTGGTATTTGTCAATGCTGTGGAAGCATTTCAACCCAAACTTGTCCTACTTGTGGTGCTAGCGTTTGTATTAAATGTATTATATCTGGCGGTTGCAAAGTTTGCGAAGGAAAAAAGAAAGTTTAGTTTCATCTCGTTTCCGATTAACTAACTTCTACCAAATTTTAAATGCTTTGTAAAGCTTCTATCAAGCCGTTCTTTATATCTTCCTCAGCTGGAAATCCCAAAGCATTCTTGAATCTTTTTTGTCCTGTTGGTGTTATGAACCCCTTAGAAATTGAAATGAACTCATTTTCGCCCTCAGGAGTCTTGGCTCTTTTTCGAGCTATCTCCAAGAACTTGTTATTTCCAAACTTGATTTCCTTGGTTTCAATTGTTTCGAATTCTACCATTTCTATAACCTCCCTTATTTTCTAAAGTGATTACTCCTTTAGTTATATAAATATTAATGATAGTATGGGTTTAAATATTTACTGTTTAGTAATAAATTATATGAAATTCAAACCTATCGAGTACGCAGGTCTTGTTTTAGAGGGTTTACCGTGCGGAATACCTCTAGCTTTAGATCATATAATGAGCAGAAAGATAAGAGATGATACAAGATATTTATTAGATAATCCACAAAATGCCAAAGATTTGGCCATAACAACAAAACAACAACTAACTCTTGATCCTCAATATAAAACATTCCGTTACTTTGATGGAGTTCTTACTAGAAGAACTAAGCAATCTGTAAAAAGTGCTCTAGACAAATTGGAAGAAATGAAAAGAAATGAATTGTTAAACAAGAGTTATCCTACATTAACAAAAGATACTGACGTCTCAACCAAAGACGTTCAGATAAGAGTTATTTCACCAGAAACTATACAAGAGTAGCAGACTCTGTTTCTATATCAGAAACACCTTTAACTTCTCTTATTTTATTTTCCAATTCTCCGGTCTCTTTGTCTGGAACTATCACTAATATTCTCAACATCTTTAATCCAAATGCTATTGGCTCTATCTTGGCGTCCTGAATTTTTATTTTCTTAGAAATCTCAGCTTTTACTTTTTCCAAGTCAATCTCAGGAGATTCTGGCATTATTTTCAGAGCAACAGCAACATTTCCCATTAAGGACCCTCAAAATTACAAACTATACATCTGTATGGATTAGAAAGCTTTTTGCACCTTCTACATCTTATTATAGTTCCTTCTCCACAATTAGGACATTTAAATTTAACAAAGTCTTCTTGACCTGTAACGTTTGTCCCGCAACTAGAGCATATAAGTTTCATTTAATTCACTTTAGATTAAATATATTTAAATGTTATCTATTATTTGAGATTAATGCTTTACAAAAGTTTATCTATGCCTAATGTGAGCGTTGCTACTGGTCTCTACTCTCACCTAGATTCTGTAATAAAAATCAATAAAGATATTCTTAGATGGATAGAAAATTCCAAAGCAAAAAAACCTAAAAATGTTGTTTTAAGTTCAACAGAAGAAGTAGCTTACGTTCTTAAGAGTTCAAATGGCGATAGCGAATCTATAATTTCTAAAAAAGTCTTTGATGAATTAAAATCAATTTTTCCGAAGAGAGAGTTGAGAACTGGCGGTAATGGAAACAACATGGGCAGAGCTTTATTTGGATTAGGAATTATACCACTAGTCTCATATCCTACTAGACCTGAAAAACTTATGAGAGCCTCTCCGGATCTTAAAGTTGCGTTAGGAGATAAACTTAAGACACCAAAGGGAGCAATAAGAAAAAATGATCCTGAATACGAACATATAATTTTTGAATCCAACAAATGGAGAAATATTTTAACATGGGATATGATGGCTTCTCAAGGCATGTTCGATGATGATTTTCTAAAATTTGCATTTAATCCGAAATTCACAGATATAGCAATAATCGGTTATGCTCATCTGCTTTTGCCAAAATACAAAAGAAGGACAGATTACTTAATAGATTTTGTGAAAAGTAAAAGACCTAAGGTTCACCTAGAATTCGGCTTAGGTTGTGAAGAATCAATGAGGTATGCCATGAAAAAGCTTTCGGAAAATGGTGCTTGCGATTCCTGGGGGTTAGATGAAAAAGAATGCAAAGTTTATTTGAACGCCAAATCTGAAAGCATAAATGACTTTATGGAAGCAGCACTTGAAGCTGCAAAGGATTACAGCCTGAAAAGGATATGCGTTCATAGCTCTAAGTTTGCATTCTCAGTTTCTAAGTATGATGCTAAAAAAGAAATAAAAGCCTTAGAAGCTGGTTGCTTTACTGCAAGCTCAAAAACTTCTGGAATAATCAAGGGACGGATTTTGAAGAAAAAACTAAATAATTACAATTTTTGCCTAGTTCCATCTTTTTTCAATCCACATCTAAGAAAAATACTTGGATTGGGAGATATCTTTGCTGCTGTACAATCTGTTAAGATTTTAAGCTAATTATTCGAATAAACTGATTAACGCTTTCCTGAGTTCTTCGCCTCTGAGACTTTCTTTCTTTATCTTTGCTGCCCTTTTAGCCAGTCTTTTTTCTTGCATTATGTTTGTCAGCCAAGTCTCAAAATCATTCTTGCCGTCTCTAAGATGAAACTCTAAGCTCTCTATAGGAACAACTTTAACCTGGTTTGAAAATTCGTCCAAGTTATGAGATATTTGCCCTACCCAACCTTTATTATTACAAAACCAAAACGCATGTTCTTTAGATACAGTTTTTGCCATTACAACACCACTACAAGGTTTTAAATACCATCTTATATAATTATAGTTATACTTTCCCTTATAAAGATGATGTAGATATTAGGATGATGTAGAATGCGAGTATTAATGTTAGGCTGGGAGTTCCCTCCAGCTAAAACAGGTGGCTTAGGAACACACTGTTACGAACTTGTGAAAAACCTTAGTTCAAAAAGTGTTAATGTAATTCTTCTAATTCCAAAAAGAAGCCAAAATATCAAACATAATATACCGAACGTTGAGATAGAGGAAGTCGGTTCTGTTCCATTAATGCCTTATAACTCAACTAGAGAGTCTACAGTAACATTCGAGAAAGGTTATGGATGGAACTTTCTTAAGGAAGTGGAGGTTTTCAACAAAAAATGTGTTGAAGCTGCTTTGAAAAAGAAGTTTGACATGGTACACTGCCACGATTGGATGACGATAAATGCTGGCATAGAAATAAAAAAGAGGACAGGAAAGCCTTTAGTCTTTACCATGCATTCAACTGAGTATGATAGGACTGCTAATATCTATCCAATGAAAGACATAGTTGATATAGAAAGAAGAGGCATGCAGGAAGCAGACCTTGTAATAACCAACAGCAAGCAAATGAAACAACAACTTATTGAAAGATATGGAATTGATGAAAAAAAGATTAGAGTTATATATAACGGAATAAATGCTTCTAAATACTTTGGCTTAACCCCAAAACAAAGAAAAAATATTGTCTTGTTCCTAGGAAGGCTTACTATTCAGAAAGGTCCTTGGTTCTTTTTACATGCTGCTAAAAAAGTCTTGGAAAAGAAAAATGATGTCACGTTCGTAATCGCTGGACAAGGAGACAAGATGGCAGAACTGATAAAACAGTCTATAGATATGGGTATAGGAGACCATGTCCTCTTCACTGGATATCTTACTGAAGAAGAAATTAACTATGCATATTCCATGGCTGACGTCTATGTTATGCCTTCTGTTGCAGAACCCTATGGCATAACAGCCTTAGAGGCTGTTGCATCAGGAACTCCTGTCATAATATCTAAAAATGCAGGAGTAGCAGAAGAGATAAAACATTGCTTCAAGGTAGATTTCTGGGACATCCATGAGATGGCAGATAAGATACTCGGAATTCTAAAGTATCCTGTCTTAGGAGAATGTATGAGAAGAAATTGTTATAGCGAAATTAAAAAGTTTGGTTGGGAAAGGACTGCTGATCAGACCATGGACGTATATAGGAGTTTATTATGACTTCAATATGCTTTTACTTCCAAGTACATCAGCCGATGAGGCTGAACAGGTTTAATATCTTTAATGGCAACAGTGCATATTTTGATGAACACAAAAACAGGCAAATAATTGAAAAGGTCTCGAACAAGTGCTATATCCCAACAAACAACATATTGCTAAACCTTATAGAACAACATAAGAACAAGTTCAAAATCGCCTTTAGCTTAACTGGTGTATTTATCGAGCAATGCCAGAAATATGCACCTCATGTCATAGAGTCTTTTAAGCAATTAGCAAACACTGGAAAAGTTGAATTTCTAAGTGAAACATACTATCATTCCTTATCAGCTTTATTTTCTCAAAAAGAGTTTGAAGATCAAATAAGACTTCACAATAATCTTGTAAATGACTTGTTTGGACAGAAACCTGAGGTATTTAGAAACACAGAAGCAATGTATTCTAATTCAATAGCAAAAACAATTGAAAACCTAGGTTACAAAGGCATAATAACTGAAGGACATGAAAAAGTGCTTTCTTGGAGATCTCCTAACTACTTGTACAGACCAGCAGGCTGTGAAAACATCGTCTCCTTATTAAGGAACTATAAACTTAGCGATGACATAGGATTTAGATTTTCTGCAAAATGGTGGGAAGGTTACCCATTAACTGCAGACAAATATGCAGCTTGGCTATCAAAATGCGAAGGAGATTGTGTAAACTTATTCATAGATTATGAGACTTTTGGAGAACATCAATGGCAAGATACAGGAATACTCGAATTTTTAAGGCATCTTCCAAATGAGGTCTTGAAATACAGTCATCTTGAGTTTAAGACACCCTCAGAAGTTGTTAAAAGTTACAAGCCTGTTGGAACAATAGATGTTCCTTATGTGTTATCATGGGCTGATGTAGATAGAGATGCTTCTGCTTGGCTCGAAAACGAGATGCAAAAATTTGCATTTGATCAAATGATAAAGCTTGAAGAAAAGGTAAGACAAAATCCAGAACTTCTTAAGGTATGGAGACAGCTGCAGATATCAGACCACTTCTATTACATGTGCACGAAATGGTTTGCAGATGGCGATGTTCACAAATACTTTAATGCTTATGACTCTCCTTACGATGCTTTCATAAATTACATGAACGTCTTGCAAGACATAAAGAGCAGATTAGGTGTTTGATTGGAGGTAAACAATTTAAAATGGGAGTATGTCCCTAAAGAAAATCCAGATTGGGATTTTGCTAGAAATCCATTTACAGTCATTAAAAGACCTCAAGGAACATGGTCTCAATCAACATTTTCTGTTAAACATGAAAATCTAATAGCTCCTAACAGAGACTATAGATATCATGGGTTAAACGTACATGTTGGAAATGAGTACTGGAAGTTCTTAGACTGCATATTTTTTGGAATAAAGGATGTAAACCTAGAGCCAATAAAAGTAATAACTTTTCCTTGGAAAAGCATTTATCAATATGTTGGAAAAAACACGAAGGTAGATGTGGAATATTATCTTGCCAGAGACTTGAAGAATGGAATTTCTGCCAGAGTCTTATTTAACATAAGAGAACCTAATGGCGGAGAACTAGTAATAAAGCCTCTCGTTGATATAAGAAGCGTTTTTTCCCATTCTTATCCAGAAAAAATAGAAACAGAAATTTTAGATGACCAGCTTATTGCATCAAGAGATGGGAATAAAATATCATTTTTCATTGAAGATGGGCTAGCATCTAAGAACAGACAGATAATTAACTGGTGGTACAAACTTGGCAGCGGTTTTAGAGAGCAGAGAAATGAAGGGATAAAATTCATTTCAGAATATGAAAACCCTCTGTTTATCGGTGAAATAAGAAGAAGCTTTTTTGACGGTGAAAAGATTTCTCTAATAATAAACTGCAACAGAGATTATGATAATTTGGACTTTGATGAAAACGAGGAGGAAGAAAAAAAATACCTGGATAAACTAACAAACAAGTTTGATTGCAAAAAAGAAGTGCTGGCAAGAATAATTACCATGGATAAGTTTGGCATACCAGAAAACAAAGAAGTCATTCCTGAAGCAGGAGACTTTTGGTTCAAACAAGTATGGCTAAGAGATTTGATGGAGTTCATGATTAACAATTTTAACACTCTTATAAAAATAGACAGTAAAAGAGTTGAAAGTATTTTAAAATGGACATTAAACCAGCAGGATTTAAAGACTGGAAGATTTCCAAACTTTAAGGATAACTTTGATTCAACAGATGCAGGCTTACTTTTCTTCATTTTTGCTGAAAAATATTTAAGGACATTCGAAAACAAAGAAATAGCAGCAGATGTATTAAAAAGGCTTAACTTAATGTTAAAGAGATTTTCTGAAAATAACTTTGAAGTAGATGGTCCGCCAGTTATTCAGAATAATGCACTTTACTCAATGCCTTGGCACTCGTGGACAGACTCTAGAGTGCCTTTATTTGGAAAGCTAATATCAACAAGAATTCCTTTCAATTGGACAAATGAACTAAAGCTTGAGGATTTGTGTAAGCCAGCGCTTTTACCTGAAATAAATGCTTTGTATATAAGAGTTCTAAAGGCTGGAGAATTTTTATCTGATATTGTAACGTCAGAAGAAAACTTCATAGACCAATACAAAAAGGCTATAACAAAATATAAAAAGATTTTCAAGAACAAAAACTACCTCTACTCACTTGTCCTAAATGATAGGAAAGACCCGACCGAAACTTCAATGGCTTTAACTTCTGCTGTTTTATTGCACGACCATGTTTTTAACACAAAGGATTTGGAGAACATGTGGCCTGTTGTTGAAAAGTTGCTTGTTAAGAAAAGAGGAAAAATATTTGGGATTATTACTAGAAATGTAAACGATAGGGCATATTTCAATGACTATCAATATCATGGTGCAGTCGTCTGGCCAAGAGACAGCCCGTATCTGATCAAGTATTTGAAAATTATAGGCGAGGATAGGAAAGTGAAAGAGATACTTGAAAGTAATCTTTGGCATCAGATGGATGAGGGAGCAATATTTTACTGTAACGAGTTGTTTTCCTTGCCTGAAGGTAAAAATCCAAGCCCGACAAAAACAAGCAATGAGCCGATACCGATGAAGAACCCAATACAGCTATGGTCTCATTTTTGTGATGCTTATTTGGAAAACAACAACAAGAGGAATAATCATGGAACCTAGGTCTGAAGTTTTGTTCGAGGTTTCATTCGAAACTTGCAACAAGGTCGGCGGGATTTACGCAGTTCTCGAGTCAAAAGCTAAGAGAATGGTTGAGCTCTACAAAGATAATTATTTCCTTGTTGGTCCATATTCCAATAGGTCTGTGACGGAATACATAAAGCAAAACCCACCAAAGTTTTGTGAGAAAATATTTTCTGAATTAAAAAATGAGGGCATCTGCTGCCATTTTGGAAAGTGGCTAATCCAAGGGAAACCAAATGTCATTCTCGTCGACTTCAATGAGTTCTTAAAAAAAGTAAACCAGATAAAATATGAATTGTGGAGAGATTATAAGATAGACTCATTAGGAACTGGATTTGATTTTGATGAACCTGTTGCCTGGTCAACTGCCTGCGGCATAGTAATTGACAAGATACTTCCTTTCTTCAAGGGAAAGAATGTAGTAGGTCAATTTCATGAATGGCTATCTGGAGCAGCTTTACTTCATCTTCATAAAAAGATTCCAACTGTTTTCACTACCCATGCAACTACTCTAGGTAGAACAATAGCTGGATGGGGGGAAGACCTGTATTCTGAAATTGATTATGCCTTTAAAAAGGGAATTATAATAGATCCTAAAAGACCTTACAAATATGGAGTCCAAGCAAAGCATCTGATGGAAAAGGCATGTGCAAATTATGCAAGTGTTTTTTCAACTGTCTCTGAAATAACTGCAAGAGAAGCAGCATATGTTCTTGGGAAGAGACCCGACATAACATTACCCAATGGACTAGACATGGAAAGATTTCCAACAATGGAAGAATTTGCCTTACTTCATAGAAAGTACCTAGAAAAAATGAAACATTTCTTCAGTGCTTACTTTAACCCCTATTATGAAACTAACCTTTGGGATGCAATGATTTTCTTTACATCTGGCAGGTACGAAATGAAAAATAAAGGTTACGATGTTTTCATAGAAGCACTTGGAAGACTAAATGAAAGAATGAAAAAAGAAAATGTAAAAAGGAATGTTTTTACATTATTTTACGTTCCAAAGGATAACATAAAAGAGAATGTGGATCTCTTAGAGAGCATAAAACTTTATGATGATATGAAAGAGAAAGTAGAAGATGAAATACCGTGGATAGAAGAAATAGTTTTAGACTCTATTGTAAAAGGCAAGATGCCCAAAACAAGTGTGATATTTAGAAAGGACTTCTTGCAAGAATGCAAGAAGAAGTTTGCCTCATTTAAAAAAGAAGGTGAACCTCCATTCTCTGCTTACACTACAGACGAGAATGATTTAATTATAAGCACCTTCAAGAAGAATAATCTGTTAAACAAACGAGAAGATAAAGTTAAGGTTATCCTATATCCCACTTATCTTTCTACAACTGATAGATTGTTAGGCTTAAACATCGAACAAGCCACTCAAGGCTCTCATCTCGGCGTCTTTCCATCATACTATGAACCATGGGGATATACTCCTTTAGAATGCGCCGCAAACGGAGTTATGACCATAACAACTGACATGGCTGGATTTGGAATTTTCATTAAACAGCACTCAGACCAGAATGACACACCTGGAATAATTGTCCTAGAAAGGGAAAATAAGACCCATGAAGAGATTGTAAAAGGTCTGTATGAAAAACTTTGGACTATAGTAACCATGCATAGAAACGATAGGATTCCTAAGAAGGCTCAAGCAAAAAGTTTAGCTTCTTTAGCAGACTGGAAACTCTTAATTAAAAATTATATACAAGCTCACAACATGGCTTTAGAAAAATTTAATAAATAAAATTAAGATAATTCAAACGCTGCATCAATTCTTTGAACTAATTTCCTTTTTAATTCCTTCAGGTCTATTGCATCAACATTAGCCTTAATGTCATACTCTGGATGCTTTCTTGAACGTAGACCGTATAAAGTTCCTTCACGCTGGTTTTGCCTTTCTATAAGAAAGTCAATACCATCGACGATGGCAGAACCTAAAACTCCGTCATCTCCTCGTCTAGAGAAAGATGGTCTCCATCTCTTTTTAATAAAATCTGCAATTTTTGCAGCATCAGAATTAGCATATTCTTGTATGGCTTTCCCAGCTTTTACACTATCATGAATTTGTGGTAACCATCCAGCAACAGGAGCTGGAATATTTACAAGGCTAAAGGTATTACCCACGCCGTCTGAAAGTTGAGGATCATAACTAGGAAATATTTCTGTATCATGAACGAATATCTGAGTTTTAGGCATTTTTTCTAAAGTTTCAAAAAGTTTTTGTTGCTGATATTCAAAATCATGTTGCTGGCTTCTAAAGAACTCTAATTCTTTATTAAACTCTGTTAAATCAGTTTTTTCTAAAGCAATTGATAATGCGCCTAAATTTCTTACTGTTCCATAACCTCGTTTCATCAAATTTTCAGCAGCATATGAATAGTCACCACTAACCGGCACTACTGCACCTGAATTTTTACCATGTTCTAAAATTTCTATTCCATTTTCTATCAATTTTATTAATTTTGGTCTAGTTTCTGCAGAAATTTCATTAGGATGTTTTCCATAAATAAGACTAATTGCTTTTCCTACTTCTACTGGAAGAACTTGTGATTCTCTTAAAATATCTGTCATAACATTTCTAGCATAAAATGTAGCTTGTGGACTGAAAAATTCAAAAAGAGTTCCGTGTTCACTTGGTCCCATTCTTAAAACATCGGTTTCCATTGATGTTGTTGAACTCAAATAATCTGTAGGTTTTATTGGAAAATTTAATTTTACTAAAGGTTCTTTGCCGCTCATTTTATCATGAGAAAATGTGATAGTTAAAGATTTAAACTCTTCGTTTATCTAAATTGATAGAAACTGAAATTTAACTTATATCGTAATCCTTTTTAAGTTCACTCAAAGGCTTGGAATTAACTTTTATTTCTTTTTCTTCTAATAGCCTTGATATTGCTTTTGTTAGATGTGTTTCACTCAAGTCTTGCTTTATGTTTCTAATCTCTTGCGTTAATTTCTCGCTAAGCTTGAAATGTATAGAATCTAATTTTTCATCTATCATGCGTATTCTATCTTCATTTTTCTCGAATCTAAAGACAAGAGCTCCTATCAAATCCTCAGACATTATCTTCTTCAGTCTCCTGTTTCTCTCTTCATACTCTTCCAAGTAGCTCTTTATTGTCTCAATTTGAGCTCTTAATGTTTGCAATTGAGAATCTATGAATGCTTCAAACTCTTCATTCACTTTTTTCACTTTCTAAAACTTTAAGTAAGGACTTGTCTATCTGGCTTTTGCTTCTGAGAGAGTTTATTGAAAACTCTAAATTTCTTATCTTTGACTCTAATATCTTAACTGGCTCATCATCCTTGCCTTGAGATTGCCTAACAAATTCCAAGTCCTTTTTTAATGTTCTAACTTCCTCTTCTAGAACCTCAAATTTTTTGCTTACAGTTGATATGAGCTGATTCAAAAAAGCATTTAGCTCTATTTTTTCTTCCATAGAAATTAAATGGCTGCCAAATTTTAAATACTTAACACTCTCGAGCGACTACAAATTTTTATAATAATTCAGTCTATGTCGATCTTATCTGCTTGTGCACTTAGAACCTTTTGTAAAAATTCCTTGTTGTATATTTCATCTAGGCATGCTTGAATGCTAGAGTCTCCATCAATTACACCCACAATCTCAAATGGCATTGTGTTTCTTCTATCCCAGACAAGCGTGCTATAACTATTGATAGGTGCTTCAGCTCTTTGTACTCCAAGTCTCGATGAGACTTCTGCAATTTCTTTGAGTCTGTCCCATTGTATTTTATCTAATTGCTTAATTTTGACAAGTTTTCTCTGAGTTCCTATCAGCATCTGGTTATAATCATGGAGACCCAAACCGTGTGGAACAGTTAATGTAGTTGTAACTCTAGCTCTTGGTATCTCTGCAGGTGTCTGCGTAACTATTTGCATCTTAAAGTTAGGAACTATATCACTGATTCCCATTTTAGAACCATATTGTCTTGCTTCAGGATTTTCAACCATTGTAAGTCTTGCACTATAGAAAAAATCGTTCTCAGTATTAGTTCCATAGGCGCCATTAGCTTCTAATGCCAAGTCATTGCCAACAACATTCTTAAGATCTCCAATTATAGTTTGCTTTAGTTCATTTACCATACAATTTATTACTTACCGGTAAATATTTAAATGCATGTGTTTATGCTTAAAGTTTATAGAAATTTAGTAACTTTTTAAATGACTTGCTTCATGCTTTTCAAAAATTGTAAGAAAAACTAACTTTTCTTTGCATGTGTTAACAGTTCTATGATACATATTGTCTGGAATTGTAATTAGGTCGCCCTCTTTGATTTTAATGATTTTTTTACCAAGAATTATATAACCTTTTCCTTTCAAAACAAGATAAACCTCATCAACATCATGTTTGTGTCCTCTTGTCATTTTAAACTCGCCATTTACCTTACCTTGATAGAGGATGTTCATGCAAACTATTGTGTCCTTTAGGCCAGTGCTTGGCAAGTCTGCAAGAACCTCATTAATCTCATTCTCATGACCTTTGACGTTCTTGTAGATATTCTTTCCTTCCTTGATAGCGTCCTTAACTTTCATTATCACTTTCTTTCCTTTGAAATCATGAATATTGATTTTCATACCAACCCACTCGCTAGATCCTCTATTGCCTGCTGAACATTCTTTGCCTTTACAACACCAGAAGCTAGAATAACACCGTCTGCTCCAAGTTCTATTGCTTTCTTAACATCATCTTTTGTCTTTACACCAGCTCCGACCAATAGCTTAACCTTTGAATTGTACTTCTTGACCTCGCTCACAAGATTAGTTATAACTTCTGGTTGTGCTTGCGAGACAGAAACATTCCCACCTATTAATTCTGGTGGTTCTAATGCAATGAAATCAGGATTAAGAACTGAAACAGCTTTTGCGATTTCAATCTCATTAGCGCAAACAATTGTTGTTAGTCCGTATTTTCTAGCTAATTCAATTGAGTCTTTTATATCATCCATCTCGATTCTTTTTTCAGAATGGTTGATGATAACGCCTTTTCCTCCAGCTTCTTTTATTTGATAAGCAGTAACATGCCCAGTGAATGCTCCATCCTCAACAGCATCGCAATGTTGAGCAAATGTAAGTATGCTTACTTTTTTGGCTATTTCTTTCAAGTCTAAGAAGTTCGGACTAACTGCTATACAGACGTTAAGCTTGTTAGATATCTCTTCTGCAGCCTTTGCAATTTTTAGGGCGCTTTTTCCTGTTCCTTCCTTGAAGGCTTTAAAGTTTATGACAAGACAAGGTGTTCTCATTTTAATCTGATAATTATTGTTTTTACTTACTTTTATTAATAAGCAAAGAAATGTTCATATGTTCTTAAATCTGTTTTTTAGTTTTTCTTTTACAGCTGGCAATGTTGTATATTCCATCTCATCTGCTCCAAGTCTATGAGGTTCAAATGGCCCCTGTCTTCTAAGAATGTCTGCAATCTTCAATGCTTCCCATCTAACTTTGTCAAATGATTTATCTTTGAGCATATCCCTTGGTACGCCTAGCATTCCATCGGCTAATTGAAAGCCCAATGCCATGACTCTTGGAGGTCCATCAAATCTTGTTGGTGTTGCATCTTCGACTGCAACAGGCATTAATGGACCATGATGGCTTCCTCTCATCCAACCTGCAACAATCCACGGATATGCAAAAGCTTCTAAAACTTCTCCAACTGCTGGTAGACCTTTTTGAGCTCTTACAAACATAACAGGGTCGTCCTTTCCGACATATTTTCCTGCAATCAAACTTAGTCTGTCTGTAGATGTTGAAGCTGCGTATAACTTGTCTATAGTCCTGTAAACATGCTTTATGACATATCTTCCAGGCTGCCCAATAAAAGCTAATAAATCATAAATTTCATTTGGACATTTCAACTCAACTTTCTTATGTTCTATAACATCATGAACCTCGAAAGTAAAACCTTCATGCATTTCAGGATCAATTACTAGGCCTATTGTTGAGAATGGATCTGCAAACATTTTATATAAAGGAATGTTCCATGCTCCCGGTTCTGTCTTATCTGCCATGAAAATAATGACTGGTTCTGAGACTCTTTCCTCGAACTCTAACTCTGCAACTCCTGGTCCCATTCCCTTGAGATTGCCTGAGAAAGTATCTTTCAACAAGTCCTGTCCAGCTCCGTAAAGTTTTAGCTCTTTGGCCTTTTCCGTGCATTGTTTGAATATATGCCAAGCCATGCCATGAATATCTTTGTTATCTTCACCATGCTGATGCGTCATTATCAGCTGTAAATCGTCTCCACATGCTGTTACATAAAAGTCTTTGATAAATCCTTTGTTTTTCTCTTCCTGAAGAATGCCTCTTGCAACCTCAAGAATGTCTGGATGACTTGCTGAATGACCGACGTAACCTCCTACATCTGCTTTGATGACACTAAGCGTAATTTTCATACACTACAAATTGTAGAGACTTAAATATAAAGATTTCATACAAGGTTATTTGTCTAAAGAAGTTGCTGATGTTTTAAATTATTTTTAATCTTTCTCCGAAATGATTTTGCATTGGAGTAACTGTAGCTTGTAAATTTGGGTTTGGATGCATAGTTAGAATAGAATAAACATCTTTAGCATCTTTACTAAGTTCATAAACCTTTTCTTTTTTTTCACTATCCTTTACAGTTAGAGATAAACCGGTTATATTGGTATCATAAGCTGGACTTATTTGCGTTAATTGTGATTTACACAAATCCAAGAATCTTAATTCCACTGTAGGTTCTTCTGTAAATTCAAAAGCAAGGTCTTGAATCTGTCTAAAAGTAGGGCAACAATTTAAAAGAACCTCATCATATTCCCTCTTGACTTTTCCAATATAACCACCAGTTTTTTCAAAAAATTCTATTAAATCTTTACGCTTTGAAAGTAAATTCATTGTTTTAATAGCTTCAGTTTTTCCTTCAATGTCACCACTTGCACGCACATACCAACTCGTTTTGTCACCTATCACAAACTCGTTAATATTAGGCCAAATTGCTTCTGGCAATGTATCGATACGTACATGCTTAGCAAGAAAACTATAATTAATTTTTCCTTTAAAAGAAGTATCATTCTTTTTTTCTACAGCATCAAGTATGGCAACCAAATCTTTATGGTTTATTGGTTCAATCTTTCCATTTATTGAAGGAACATAAGCATGTTCTCCAATCTCAATTTCTATAGTTTTTACCTTTCCTCCTAGAGTGTCTGTAACGTATATAACCGGAAAATGTTTTTGTTCTAAAATTACACTGTTTCCAGCAAACCTTACATTAAAAGAATCTTTTTCTAATTTTCCCCCATTTTCTGCCAAATTCCTTGCATACCCTCTAGCTATCATTTCTTCTAATTTCATAATCAACTAATAAGTTATTAAATATAAAAATCTTAGTCAGCATTACATAAACATTACAAATATATTAATATAGAGGCTAATCTTAATAGATAGAAATGTCCATATTTGACTCAATAAGATTTGTAAAAAGCAATGAAACAATCTACAAGATGCTTATCGATGGACAATGGCTGGAAGCTTCTAATACATTTGAAATAAAGAGTCCTGCAGATGACACTTTGGTAGCAAAAGTACAAAAAGCTAGCAAGGATGATGCCGAAAAAGCTGTTCAAGCAGCCTTCAATGCAAAGCCAAAAATAGCCAACATGGACGCATCAGAGAGAGGAAAAATTCTCGACAAGATGGGAGACCTCTTAAATCAGAACAGGGATGAATTCATAGACATTATTATGAAGGAATCCGGGAAAACAATGAAGCAGGCACAAGGAGAGGTCAACGCATCCATTGACAGACTACACTTTGCTGCTGACGAAGCAAAGGAAATAAGAGGAGAGCTGATAAAGGGAGATATTGCTTCTGAAAAGAAAAACATTGGCATGGTCATCAGACAGCCGCTAGGAGTCTTACTAGCCATAACTCCTTTTAATTATCCATTGTTTACAGGTGTAGCAAAAATTGCGCCTGGAATAGCAGCTGGTAACTCCATAGTTGTCAAACCTGCTAGCGACGATCCCGTCTGTCTTTTAATGTTCGCAAAAATTATGCAGGATGCTGGACTGCCTGATGGCGTAGCAAATGTAATAACAGGCTCTGGTTCTGAGATAGGAGATTATCTCTGCTCACACCCTAAAGTCGATGCGATTTCATTCACAGGAAGCAGTGTTGCAGGAAAACATATTGCATGCATAGCTGGAATGAAAAGAATACAACTAGAATTAGGAGGCAAGGCTCCTGCCATAGTTCTTGAAGATTGTGATTTTAACTTAGCAGTCAAAGAATGCGTGACAGGCTCTTTGAAATTTTCTGGTCAGAGATGTGATGCAATCAGCAGAGTACTAGTCGTCGAGTCAATAGCTGACAGATTTGTCGATTCTGTTTTAGAAGAAATTAAGAACTGGAAATTTGGAGATCCAAAGAATGCTGATATTTTAGTCGGACCTTTAATAAACGAAAGAGCTGCAGAGAAGGTTGAAGAACTAGTTAACGATGCTGTAAGCAAAGGCGCAAAGCTTTTATGCGGTGGAAAAAAATATGCCCTTGGATATTATGAACCAACAGTCTTAGACCATGTCACTAGAAATATGAGAATCGCTTGGGAAGAGACGTTCGGACCTGTTGTCACGATAATAAGAGTTAAGGATTATGAAGAAGCAATTAGACTTGCTAATGAATCAGAGTATGGACTAGATGCTTGCGTATTCACGAAAGACCTTGACAAGGCCTTGGATGCTGGACAAAGGATCGAGGCTGGTTCTGTTCACATAAACGCTCATCCAACGCATGGTTTAGGAATATTCCCATTTGGTGGTGATGAGAGCTCAGGAATGGGAAGGGAAGGTATAAAGTACAGCATAGAGGATATGTCAAAAGTCCATGCTGTTGTTTTGCATTCTCACTAACTTTCTTAAATAAGAATAATAATTATTATTATGAACATCTTCAAGGCTTATGATATCAGAGGCATATATGGAAAAGACATAACAGATGAAATAGCGCTAGATTTAGGCAAATCTTTAGGAACCTTCTTAAAAGGAAAAGGAGATGTCTGTGTAGGATTTGACACTAGGCCTTCTTCTATTAATTTGTTTAATAATTTTGTTGAAGGTTTAACATCTACAGGTTGTAGAGTAATTTCTTTAGGAATGGTTCCAAATCCATTTGTTTATTTTTTTGCTTTGAAAAATAAAATATTTGGTTGCCATATAACAGCAAGTCATAACCCTGTAGATTGGAATGGATTTAAATTAATCAAACCTAACGGTGTTACTTTTATAAATGAATATAAAGCTTTAGAAAAGCTTCTTTATTCTAAGAAATTTATTTCTGGAAAAAAGGTAAAGATTGTAGAAGAAAAAAATGTAATAAATGAGTATGCTAAATTTCTAAAGAATAAAATTGGAAAATTAGATTTTAAAATAGTCGTTGATTTTCTAGGTGGTGCTGGTATAAAGTCATCAGAAGTTTTAAAGGAGTGTGGACTAAAAATTATAACTTTGCATGAAAAACCTGATGCTAGTTTGTATGGTTTTCATAAACTAGAATCTTGGGGAAATTTGTTAAATACTGCAAAAGAAACTGTTAAAAGGGAAAAAGCTGATTTTGGTGTTGCTTTCGACGCAGATGCAGACAGATCTATTTTTATAAGTCCTTCTGGTGAATACATTGATCCTAGTGTTATGCATGCAATTTTCACAAAAAATATTTTAAAAAGAAAAAAAGGCAAAGTTATTGCAACATTCGATTCTGCTACTGAACTAGAAGAGCTTTCTAAAAGTAATGGTGGGAGTTTTATTTGGTCTAGAATTGGCCATAACTTTATTGAGCAGAAGATTTTAGACGAAAAAGCTATATTTGCTGGGGAGCAAAGTTCTCATTATTATTTCAATGAGATTTATCCATTTTCAGATGGGGCTCTCTCAACTTTGTTTCTATGTAAAATTCTAAAAGAAACTAAAAAAAGTTTTGATAAATTAATTAAAGAAATAAAATTCCATCCAGTCGTAAAATTATATATAGAAGCAGGAACAGACGAAAAAAAAATTCAGATCGTTGAAGAACTAAGAAAGAGATATCCAAAGTCTATGGATATTGAAGATGGTTTTAAGTTTAGAATAAATGATATAGAATGGGTTATAATAAGAGGAAGCCAAACCTTACCTGAAATAAATTTATGCATAGAAGCTTTAAATGAAAAAAGAATGAAAGAATTGGTTCAGAAATATTCTGAGATTATTAAAAAAGAACTTTAATGTTTTCTTGCAATCCCAGCAAGCTTCTCAGGAGGAATGTGAGGAACTGTTTCTCCCATAGCTTCTAAGTATCCTTCCCAGGATTTAACACCATGATTCAATGGTGCTCGAGAAAATATTCTAAACTGGTTACAAAAGTCATCTTTAGGAGAAGCGCTAAGATTGGCAATGTTAAATTGATCACTTACATTATCCATGGTAACCTTTACTGCTTTGCTTAAGAATTTTGCAACAGCCATTGTTTCATTAATTTTCAAATGAAAACAAGGATTCTCCAAATTAATTATAACCAACTCTGTTTTTCCAAAAACAGGAGACCATTCGACGTAAAGGGCAGTCTTGCTGTTCTCATCAAAATCTATAACTAAACCTGTTTTAAGCATAGACTTAACCCAAGATTTCCACCAATTCTTGCTTTTACCAGCTAATTTCTTTGTAAGGTTCATACAAAGTGCTGTTTTAGCTAGAGGTTCGTCTTCGCAATGAAACTGACCATGAAAGTGTTCTAAGGATGCAGCAGCTTTGGGCCCGAAATTAACATTTGAAGAAATGTATTTTTTCTTAGACTCTTTTCCTATATTCTGAACAAGTTTTAAGCCATCTATCCAATTGCTTAATCTCAAGCTTCTTGGATCGGTTATATGCTTCTTATAATCATAAACAATCACACCATGTATTTTACCAGTAGTAAAAAGATTTGAAAATGCAGCCGAGTCATTCAAGTAATATTGTTGTTGCAAACCAGTATTTTTAGCGAATCTAGCACCTTTTCCTAATGGATCACAAAAGAAGCATTCTTTTGAAACTTCCTTAGTAGCTGTCCCAGTTTCTATTGGCCTTAACTCCCTTTCAGGAGCTATTCTTGATTCCGAGGCAAAGGCAGGATTGCTCCTTATTTTTATTTCATATGATTTTGTTTGGCCTGAAGGGTCAGTAACAAAAGATTTTACTGTCTTCTCTAATTTTTTCAAATCAATTTTCTTTGTTTTTTTAAGATATTCATCGAGCATAAAATTATTTTGTGTAGGCTTTATTAATAGCTTTAAAAATTAACTATTATTTTCCTCTATGGTTCAATCTGGATAGAATCAGTACTTTTCCCTACGATAAATGAAAATAACCTAGGGAAACAACTAGTTTAGATTTTTACTTCTTGAAATACCAAGCCATTAAAATGAAAATTATAGCAATCAAAACTAACCAAGAATATATATTCCAATTAATCATTGCTAAAAATAGTAAAATTATAACTGAGATTGCAGTCAATACCTGGTCTTTAGTAAGTTTACTCATAATAATTTATAATCATTTTTGATTTAAATAAAGATTAGATGTTCTATCTAGTAAATGAAACTATTTAGTGGAAACAACTAATAATTTGATAAAATGTGAAAAATTGCCCTCGCTGGGATTCGAACCCAGGTCTGCTCCTTTCTGCTTTAAACCGCAGGGAACTGTGTTATCCAAGCTACACCACAAGGGCGTTATTAGAATATTAATAACATTAATTGTTTAAGTTTATTGATAATTATGCAATAGTGTTCAAATTACGGTAGGGGCAAAAATTTCATCTGCTAACATATAAGTAAAGGTTAAAAAGCTTTCTAAACCTAAAAATTTATAGTGAGAAAATGCCAAGAAAATATAAAAAAGAAATAGTATTGAATGGGAGATTTGTTTCTGTGCCTGCAAGTGAATCAGAATATCCATATTGCCCAAAGTGCCAAAAGCATGTTACTCATCCTTTTTATAACAGCTGTACTACTTGTGAAACTCCTGTATTATATAGCAATGGGATGCAATACCCCATTCCAAAAGAAGAAATAGCACGAAGAGAAAAACAGCACAAAAGAGATGAAAAATATCAAAATGCCTCACGACTAGGAAAATTATGGATTGGATTTGGTGAATTTGCTGATGAGCTTTTAGAACATAAATGAAAATTAAGAATTAAATCATAATAAGACTTGTAGCTTTCTTACAACTTTAGTAGAGGCAATCTATTATTCTTTGCTCATCAAACGGTTTTTCAAGACTTCAACAATGGCAAAGTATGCTATTAACTCTAGAAGTATTACAGATATCAGAGTCCAGTTGTTTAAAGGAACGAACTCAAACAAATAACCAAATGAAGAAAATATCAACCATACTGTCAAAAGAGCAGTCACTACTGATGTTATCAAAAGAAGTTTCCCCGGCTTACTTTTATAAAATCTTTTCCTGGTTCTTATTGCGAATGTTATTATTATCTCTGACAGAACAGATTCTAAGAACCAACCTGTTCTGAACAGTTCCGGACTGGCGCTAAGCGCATATATTAAAACAATTATTGTTATGAAATCGAAAACAGAGCTTATGCTACCAAAGATTAATGCGAATTTCTCAATGCCCCTTATGCTCCATCTTTTTGGCTTTGACATCTCTTCCTTGTCTACCTTGTCTGTTGATATCGTGAGCAAGGGCGCGTCAGAAATAAAGTTCGCCAAAAGTATTTGCACTGGTAGTAATGGTAAAAAGTTCAAAAACAAAGAAATTATTCCTAGGGTAGTCATGTTACCGATGTTAGCGCTAATCGTGTTAAGAATATATTTTATTATGTTACTATAAGTTTTTCTTCCCTCTTCTATCCCATCGGCAATGACCCTTAGGCTCTTATGAGTAAGAATGATATCTGCTGCATCCTTTGCGACATCCGCCCCAGTCTCAACAGACACCCCCACGTCCGCCTGCCTTAAAGCAGGTGAATCATTAACGCCGTCGCCAAGGAAGCCAGTTATGTGCTTGTTTTCCTTCAATGCCTTGATTATTCTATACTTATTTTCTGGAGTAATCCTGGCAAATATTGTGACTTCTTCCACTAATTTTCTTAATTCTTCTTCACTCATTTTCTCAATGTCTTCTCCAAGTATAATTTTCTCATATTCATTCTGAGTAAATCCTGTCTCTTTAGCTATCATTCTTGTGATAATCGGATCATCACCAGTCAATATCTTCAGCTTAACTCCTAGCTTTCTAAATCTGTTTAAAGCCTCTTTAGCTGTCTTCTTTGGAGGATCAACAAATGTTAAGAAACCTAAGAAAGTAAGATTGGTCTCGTCAACCTCATCATAGTCTGATTTTTTGGGAACGAACTTTGCCGCAACAGCAATTACCCTATAACCTCTGCTACTCAAGCTCTTGTAAGTGCTCTGTATCTTTCTCTTGTACTCATTTATCTTGCATTTCTTATGTTCTGTTATGACATGAGAAGACGAAGAGAGTATAGCTTCTGGAGCCCCTTTAGCAATTAGCAAGCATCTATCTTTTTTCTTTATTACAGTTGCCATCTTTCTTTTCTCATAATTTATGGGAATCTCATTAATTTTCTGATACAACGAGTCAACAACAACATTATGCTTTCTTGCATAATGCCATATTGAAGCATCTGTCGGGTCACCTCTTATGATGTTGTTGCGAACGAAAGCAGAATTGCATAAAAGACCATAAATTAAAATCTTTTTATTAGGACGTCCATTTACATCTAAAAATCCTTCTAAAGTAATTTGGCTTTCTGTTAAAGAACCTGTCTTATCACAGCATAGAACATCTAGATTTCCCAAGTCTTCAATAGAAACAAGCTTTTTAACAATAACGCCCTTTTTAGCCATTCTAGTAGCTCCTCTAGAAAGGCTTATTGTTATTATTATTGGTAATGACTCCGGCACTATTCCTACTGCAAGAGCCATTGAAAAAAGAAATGACTCAAAGACATTCCTTCCCAGAATAGAATTTATTGCAAATATCACTAGTGTCCCAATTAAGATTATCCTTATCAAGGAATCTCCAAACTTTCTCATGTTTACCTGAAAGTCGCCTTCAGGCTCTTCAACCTTAAGATATGAAGCTGTCTTACCAAGATAAGTGCTCACTCCAACTGAATAGACTATACCTTTCCCTGAACCGTTAACAACTGTTGTTCCCATGAAAGCTACGTTCTTCATTTCATGTGGCATTAGTTTTTTTTCATTTATCGTTTTTGACGTTTTTTCAACAGGAACAGATTCCCCAGTTATTATTGACTCGTTTATAGAAAGTTCATCAGCCTCTAATAGTCTTAAATCAGCTGGAACAATATCTCCTGTTTCAAATTCTACTATGTCACCAACAGTTAATTTTTTTGTATCTAGCTCAAGGAGCTGACTGTTCCTAAAAGTCTTTGCCGTGAATTTAATGTATTTAGTCAATCTCTCAAGAGCCTTTTCTGATTTAAACTCTTGAAAAAATCCAAGAACTGCATTAAAAATAACTATTCCTATTATCACAAGAGAGTCTTCAACCTCTTTAAGTAAGAGTGCAACAATAGAAGCTGCTATCAGTATCAGGACCAATGGACTCTTAAACTGATAAATTAATACCTCTAAAGCTTTTCTTTTTCTCCTTCCTGGAAGGTCATTCAATCCATATTTTTTAATCCTATTCTCAGCTTCTTCTTCAGTCAATCCTTCGTCTGAAGAATTTAGGCTCTTTATAGCCTCATTCTTATCTAACATCCAAATTTCAGATAGCCCTTTCATTTAAACCAAAAATTATTTGATTCTATCAACTGTATTAGCAACTTGAACTAGAACCTTTTCTAATGCCTTTGTTTCAACTTTATTAGGAGCTACGAACTCAACTGAAGTAACAAAACCGTTCCACAAAAGGAAGTTAGGTGTGATTTCAAAGAATATTTTTTTTCTTTCTATGATATTCTTTAATGCCCTATTCTTATTCAAGATTTTGCAGATTTTTATAGAGTTTTCAGTTTCTAAAGAAGATATCCTACCTAAACCGACAAAGAAATTATAAAAGCCAATCACCAAGAAAATTATCAAGAAAGTTAATCTTAATGGGAGAAGCTCCAGAAAGTCTATTAACGTTGGCACCATCATGTATGACGTGTATAAAAACACCAAACCGACTAAAATCGTCAAACCAGCCTTTATAGGAAGCTCTCTAAAATCAGCTGTCCTGAACATCTTTGCTTTTTTATCGTAAACTATCCATACGTCCTTTATCTTAACATAAGCCCTAAAAACAAAGTTTCTGATAAAGGTAACTTCTTCGATTTTTATCTTTCCTATTTTTTTAATTTTTACTTCAGAAAGAAAATGAAAAAGACCTATCGCAGCAATTAGGGCCGACAGCAAAGCTGTTATTGCTGCAAAGGTTGGATATCTACTTAAAAATAAAGTAAGTATTAGAAATACAAAAAATAAAACTATCAGTATTCTTAGTTTATACATAACATCACCTATTTTTTGTATAGTATGACATTGCTTTTACTCTCTTGTAAAACACGGACAAAATGAACACGAAGAAAAATGAAACTCCTATAATATCGTCAGATTTCTCAATCATCCCAATAACCACCAGCAACCCCATCAAAACTAGATAGAAAACTATCATGATTTTATCTACCAATAAAGAATTTTTTATATTAATCATGCCAGTAACAGTTCTTGATACGACCTTGCCTTTTTCTTTCAAATACCTTTTATTTATAAAAAAGCCTATTGAAGCTACAAACAAAGGCATTATGGAAAAGATGAAATTAGATATTGCATTTCTAGTAAATGTGCTGGTTACGAGGAGTAAAACAAATATAAGAATCCAAATCTCATAAAACCTCATATTTCTTTTAACATCTTCTCTTGTCAATATTATCGATACGTTCTTCATATGATTACAATTTAGAATTCTCTGCTTATAAAACTTTAGAATCAAGAAGTATAGATAGTTTTTTATTTATAAAAATCAATTTTAATCCCTATGATATCAATAGACGATTTTGCTAAATTGGACATAAGGGTTGGTAAGATAATCGAAGTTGAAGATACAGAAACAAGAAAACCAATGTACAAAATAAAGGTCGACTTTGGGCCTTTAGGAATAAAACAAGCTATTGCGGGCATAAAACCTTACTACAAAAAAGAAGAGCTGCTTAACAAGAAATTTATATTTGTATTTAATTTAGAGCCAAAGAAAATAGGAAATGTCTTATCTGAATGTATGATTTTAGCAGCATCCGAAGGAGATGAAGTAGTTATCCTGCAGCCTGAAAGAGACATAGAGAGTGGATCAAAGATATCTTAGTGATTTAATGGTAGACTTATTTTTAGAGTTAATTAAAGCAATGCTTATTCTCTTTCCTGCATATGCGGCTAATGGTTTTCCTCCTATGGCAAGAGGAAGCCTACCAATTGATTTTAATAAAAATTGGTTTGACAAAAATAGGATTTTTGGTGATGGAAAGACAATTGAAGGCTTTTCTTTAGGCTTAATAGCAGGTACATTCGTAGGAGTTATAGAGGCCTTGGTTCAACCTTCTATAAACTCATACGCAGCTATCTGGAACATTCAAATTCCTAGTATGAACTTTCTAATTGGTTTTTTAATCTCATTAGGAGCCTTGTGCGGAGACCTTGGTGGAAGTTTTATTAAAAGAAGGCTAGGATTTAAAAGAGGAAAAGAAGTCATATTTTTGGATCAATGGAATTTTATAATAGGGAGCGTATTGTTTGCTTTTATGTTCACAGAAATAACTTTCTGGATGCTCTTAATAATGCTCTTAATAACCTTTGTAGTTCATCGAATAGCTAACATAGTTGGTCATAAACTAAAAGTAAAAAGGGTACCTTGGTGATTTTTTGATAATAGACTGCCACTGCCACACAATATATAGTAAGCACTGGCTCTGGGGGTTTGACTCACTAAACACGCCAGAGGAGATGATAAAAGCTGCAATAAAAAAAGGCTTAAGTGGCTTGGCAATAACAGACCATAACAACGTAAAGGGAAGCTTGGCTGCGCAAAAAGTAGCTAAGAAATACAAGAATTTTAAAATAATAACTGGGTCTGAAATAATAACAACTTCTGGTGAGATAATTGGATTGGGAATAAAGAAAAATGTTCCCATGCTCTTAAGTTTAGATGAAGCTATAGAAAAAATTCATGACTTGGGTGGTATAGCAGTATCCCCTCATCCATTTGGCATACATTTACTTAGAAGGTGTGTTGGAGACTATGCCTCTAAAGCAGATGCAATAGAGGCTTTTAATGCAACATTAACAAAAGCCGCAAACAAACAAGCCCTAAGTTTAGCAAAAAAACTTAAGAAACCTATAACAGCTGGAAGTGATGCACATTCTATAAAAGAAGTTGGAAACGCTGGGATAATTTGTGGCGAAAATCCTATAGAAGATATAATTAAAAACAAAGTAAAAATCTTTGGTAAAAGAACTCCATTGATAGATATAGCATATTTGTTATCTAAAAAATTTATTAGGTCTGTAGAATGGAGGATTTCAAAAACAAGGAAGAACTATACCTAAATCTTTACTAAAGTCATCTCTCTCTTTGTAAATCTAACTATTTTCTCATAACCTATTTCTTTTAGTAGTTTTATAGCATTATCAAAATATCTACCTACTTCCTCCGTATTATGAGCATCAGAACCTAGCGTCACCTTTACCCCTTTATCAAAGCATATTTTCAGAAGTTTTTCACTAGGGTATATTTCTTTACATGGTTTACTTAGGCCTCTTGTATTGACTTCAACGCAAACTTTATTTTCTTTTAAAGCATCAGCAACATTTTCAAGCAAATTAGTTATATCGTTTTTAGGTTTAAAGCCAAATATCTTAATTAGGTCTATATGGCCTATTGTATCAAATAATCTAGATTCTATAGCTTGCTTAACTAGGTTGAAGTATTCCTCGTATAATTTGTTTACATCAGATTTTTTATAATCTGGGATAGATAAGGGGTCATCGACTGGCCATTCTTTAATGAAATGGACCGAACCAATAACATAATCAAATGGATAAGATTTTAAAATCTTATCAATTCTTTTTTCAAGCCCAGGGAAAAAATCCATTTCTAATCCAAGCTTTATTGGAAAGCCAATGCTCCCTTTTAATTTTTGAATTGCCGCTACATATTTTTTCAATTCTTCATAATCCATAGAATAATCTATTTTACTTGCTTTCTTAACAGCAAAATGATCAGAAAATCCAATTTCACTCAAGCCTCTATTTTTTGCAACTCTTGTATACTCTTCCGGTTTACTTATTTTGTCAATGTCATGCGACATAAAATGAATATGATAGTCTATCAGCACTCAACCACTTTAAAATCCAAAATACTGTAAAATCCAACCTATTCCATAAAATCCAGCATAAGCTAAAATCAAATGCAATATTACCTTCCCGATTAAAGAAGCTATGAAAAACTTCTTAACTGAATATTTAAGAGTTCCTGCTATTATTCCGACTATATCATCTGGAAGAGGCGTCACAGCAAAGAGAATTATAATCCAAAAACCACCATATCTTTTGAATGCATCTTCCGTTCTTTTAAACAATTTTTTCCACTTACTTTTTATTACCTTTCTTCCACCCCAACCTAATGCATATCCAGTAAATTCTCCTATAGCAGCTCCTAAACCAGCAAGTACTCCAACTAAAAAAGGATTTAAAATTGCACCAGAAGCAAAAACAAAGACTGCTGAAGGTAGTGGAAATATTACTGTAGCTGAACCAATTAAGCTAATCAAAAATATTCCAATATAACCATAGCTTGCTAAAATATCAAAAATATTTGCCATCAAATCATCTTGTTTTTTAACATATCTCTAAATATTCTTTTACCGTTTTTTAATTCATTCCTTCCTTTAATTGTTATTTTATAATATTTCCTTTCTGGACCACTTATCTTCTTTGTTTCTCCATATCTTACATAACCATCTTTCTCAAGTTTGTAAAGCACCACATAAGCTGTTACAGTTCCAGGATTAAATCCAAACACCTTAGTGATTTCTCTTCTAATTTCATAAGGATACATTTCTTTTTTCACGAGTAAAGATAGAATATATATCCAAAGGTTATCCTTAGTTAAGGAGTCTAATAGTCTAGTCGAAGGTTCTTTCATAGAAGTATTTTATGATATAAAATATTTATATACTATTATACGTAATAAAATAGTATGGCAATTCGTATTGGAATAGTAGGTGCAGGAAATTGTGCAAGCAACCTTATACAGGGACTGTTCTACTATAAGGACGTAAAATCTAAAGGCATAATTCCTGGCTTAATGCATCCCATATTGGGAGGATATAAAATTTCTGATATAAAGGTTGTTTCTGCATTCGATGTTGACTCTAGAAAAGTCGGAAAAGACCTCTCAGAAGCTATAAGACAAGAGCCCAATAACACTGTGAAAATTGCCGAAGTACCCAAACTTAATGTTCCTGTACTTAAAGGAACTCTCTTCGATGGTATTGGAGAATATATGACAGGAATTGTAAATGTTGATGACAAGCAAGAACCAGTAAATGTAGCAAAGAAATTACAAGACTCTAGGACTGAAATCTTAATTAATTTTTTACCTGTTGGATCTGAAAAAGCAACAAGGTTCTACGCAAGCGAAGCACTAAAGGCGGGATGTGCTTTTCTAAATGGAATGCCGGCATTTATAGCATCTGACCGTAAATGGGCAAACATGTTCACGAGAGCAAAAATTCCAATAATAGGCGACGACTCAAAGTCACAAGTAGGCTCAACAATTATCCATAGAGTTTTAACAAAGTTATGTATGAACAGAGGAGCAGTAATAGATAAAACCTATCAATTGAATTTTGGAGGAAATAGTGATTTTCTTACCATGCTTGAGAGAAAAAGACTAAAGAGCAAGAAAATATCAAAAACAGAGGCTGTACAAAGCCAAATGACAAAAAAATTGCCTGATGAAAAAATACATATAGGACCTTCGGACTTTGTACCTTGGCTTGAGAGCAGAAAAATAGCTTATATAAGAATCGAAGGAAGACTTTTTGGAGATGTTCCATTTAATATAGAGACGAGGCTGGATGTAGAAGACAAGGCTAATAGTTCTGGGGTTCTGGTAGACTCGATAAGGTGCTTGAAAGTTGCTCTAGATAGAGGGATTGGAGGACCTCTAATTTCCGCATCAGCATACTTCTGCAAGCATCCTCCTATCCAGATGAGTGATGATGAAGCTAGGAAAAAAGTAGAAATGTTTATAGATGGTAAAATAGAAAGATAATTATGCTTTACAAAAAAAGAGAGTATTTCTCCAAGTTAAGTAAGAGAATCGGCATCATGTTTTCTAGTTTTCCTTTATCTCCTAATCAATGGACATTGCTTGGACTACTATTAACTTTAATTACTTTTTATTTTTTAATTGAAAATGAATTTCTTATTGCATCAATTATTTTTGCTTTTACTGCCTTTATTGACATTATTGATGGTGCTGTTGCAAAAGTAAACAACAAGACTTCAGCTTTAGGGGCGTACCTTGACACCATAACAGACAGATATGTGGAATTCATAATAATCTCTGCACTATTTTTTATTGAATACCCAAGTTTAATATTTTCCGATAAAGCTTGGCTTTTGTTTTTATTGTTTGGAAGCCTTATGACAAGTTACTCTATCTCTGCAGCTCATGAAGAAGGTGTTGAAGAGAGAAAACTTAGGGGTGGAATTCTGGAACGCGCTGAAAGAATGATGTTTCTTTTTTTGATAATTCTACTCTCGACATTCTCAAGAACCTATGCAATTTATCTAATTGCCATAATGGCGATTCTAGCTAATGTAACTGCATTACAAAGGATTTGGATCGCAGTAAGCATTTTCAGAAAGGAAAGAAAATAATGCTAATACAATTTAAATATTATCTTCTATAAATTATTCCTATGCTTAAACAGGCAATTATAATAAGAACTGATTTAAAAATGGATAAAGGAAAAATTGCAGCCCAGTGCGCTCATGCAAGCATTGCATCGTTTCTAAAAACAAAGGAAGTTGACAGAAAAAAATGGCTGGATGAGGGCATGAAGAAAGTTATTCTTAAAGTTTATAATGAAAAAGAACTAATTAACTTATATAAAATAGCGAAAAAAGAAAAGCTTCCATGCGAGCTTATAGCCGATGCCGGACTGACACAAATAAGAGCTGGAACGTTAACTGCATTGGGAATAGGACCTACAGATGATAAGAAAATGGATAAAATCACAGGGAAATTGAAACTATTGTGATAAGATGGGCATAAAACAATTTTTCAAGCCAAGCAAAGGAAAGATTATACTCTTTGCAATATTGCTTGTATTTGATTTGTTAAACTCGTTTAAGAATGTCTGCTTTTTCAATGACTCAACGCCAAATTGCAATTATTATTTTATCCCTTCATCTGCATACTTGTTAAATTTTAACAATGCGTTCTTCATAGTTTTTGATATTTTGGTATTATATTTATTTTCTTGCCTGGTTGTGTGGATTTACAGTAAGTTAAGAAAAGAAGATAATAAACTTAAGAGTGTAAGTGAAATCAATGATAGAAGATTTTATTAATGAAAACTTTCTAAATCCTTTGTGTCGCTATTACACTACAGTCGGAACATTAACCTATGGAATAATATTAATACTAGCAGTTTTAGGAACTTACAAGCTCCTAAAAAAGCTAAAAGTTAAAATCGATAAAAGATTCTTCCTGGCATTATTGCCCTTTATAATCTATGGTGGTTGGACTAGAGCCTTAAGAGACTATAACCTAGGAATATACGGTCAAAGTAAACTTTTCTGCTCACCACCGATTTACTTTTTTGTTTACGCTATAACCCTAGCATCCTTGCTTTTAAGTTTGCTGATAGAAAGAAAAACAAAAAATGTCCCATATGAGAAAATAATGATTGTGATAGGACTTTTGCTATTATTCTACGATCTTTCATTAACGTACATAAAAAATTTCTTTGGCTTTAGCATTATAATAATACTAGTTGGAACATGGGGGCTGATATTTTATGGCATACACAATCTAAAGCCAAAACTGCTTTCTCTAGAGAATGCTGGAATAATAGTTTCCCATCTTTTTGATGCATCTTCTACTTTTACAGCATTGACGTTCTTCTCATTCTATGAGCAGCATGTCTTACCTAATTTCTTCATAAGAACTTTAGGCCTTGGAGCTTGGGCCATGTTTCCTCTAAAGATAATAGTTGTTTGGGTTGTCCTTTACTATATTGACAAATCTAAGGAAGACATATTCTTTAAAAGATTTCTAAAGATAATAATACTGATACTCGGCTTAGCTTTGGGAATAAGAGACTTTTTAGCAGTTAGCATGTTTGCTTATTAGAAAGATTATAAAGTTATCGAAGATAGTTATTTATATGGATATATTATTAGACACTGTAAACTTGATTTTTGCATTCGTAGGAATTTATTTTACGTTTTTATTCATACTGCTGTTCATATCCAATAAAAAGAAACTGCTAAGAAGACCTAAAATAAATTCATTTCCTTCTGTAAGCATCATAATACCTGTTCACAACGAGGAAGAAACTATAGAGGGCACCATTGAAAGCGTCAAAAAGTTGGAATATCCGAAAAAGAAGGAGATAATAGTTGTAGACGATGGGTCAACTGATAAAACATTTGAAATGGCTAATAAATTTAGAAATATTAAAATCTTTAGAAAGAAAAGAGGTGGGAAAGCTAGCGCACTGAACTTTGGCCTTAAACGAGCTAAAGGAGAGATATTTATATGCGTTGACTCTGATTCTTATCCTGAGAAAGATGCGTTATTAAAGACTGTTCCTTTTTTCGAAAAAAATGTAGCAGCTGTAACAACGTCGGTCATTGTAAAAAATGCTAAAGGAATATTGGAAAGACTCCAAGAACTAGAGTATATAATGGTAGCTTGGTCTAGGAAGTTGTTCGAGTACTTAGATGCTATATACGTGACGCCAGGTCCAATGAGCCTTTACAAAAGAGATGTCTTACAAAAATTAGGAGGCTTTGATGAAGAGAACCTCACAGAGGACATAGAAATTGCATGGAGGCTAATAAAACATAAATATAAAATAAAAATGGCTTTGGATGCAAAAGTCTATACTCATGTCCCAAAGACAATCAAAAGCTGGTGGCATCAAAGAACAAGATGGAACGTAGGCGGCTTGCAGACCACTGCCAAATATTTTAATTTATTCTTGAAAAGAGAATTCGGGAATATAGGGACTTTCTTGTTACCTTTATTCTCACTCTCGTATGCACTCTCAATAGTCGGGATTTTTCTTATATTTTATATTGGATTTGTATGGGTCAGGTATCTAATAGGAGCCTATATGTTTGGATTTAATCCCATAGGACCGTTTTTGTTTTATTTTGCGCCTGATGTTTTCGTTGTTCTAGCAGTAACTAGTTTGCTCATAACTGCTTTTTATATAAAAATGAACTTCAGGACTATGAAAAAGGTTATAGAATTCCCAAAAAGATTTAGAGACATCCTAATATATGTTTTTATATATATCGGCATATTTATTTTTAATCTGCTGCACAGCAGCATAAAGTTTATTAGAAAGAATTACGAGTGGTAAAATGAGAAAAATTTTTTTGAAGACCTTTGCCTTAACAGTATTAGTATTCGTTATTGGATTTTATGCTGGCATACTTTTTGATAACCTTAGGCTTGAGGAAACTAAGAGTAGACTAACTGAAATAGACAACTTATGGAACGATGTTAGGCTTTTACAATCTTTTACTCAAAGAATGATAGATAACAAAAGCCTAGACTGTAACATCCTGTTAAGGGAGAATCTAATAGCAGGAGACAAAATATACAAAGAGGGACAGAAAGTTGAAGAAAATGAATTGGCAAACAGATTCACTCCTACTATCTTTGTTGAAAAGGAAAGATACGCCCTTTTAGACTTGCAATTCTGGTTAAACTCTATTGACATGAAAAAATTATGTAATGCCAGTTATTCAACTGTAATTTACTTCTATTCTCAATACAACAAAACTGTTGAGCAAGGCTTTCAAGATAAGGTCTTATTAGACCTGAAGGAAAAATGCGGCCCACAGATAATATACATAACTTTTCCATCTGACATGGGAATAATCACATTAGAAGTCATAAAGGATATTTATGAAATTAAGAAACTTCCTGCAATCATGATAAACGAATCTATAGTGTTGTATAGCCCAATAAGCATGAGAGAACTAGAAAAATACGTTAAATGCTAATCTCTTTCATTAAAACTAATAATATTTTACCAACTGCCAAGTCCAAATCATTATATGACTTCTCGGATTCTTCTTCAAAACTTTTTCCTTGAGCTGTTATAAAATATCCTGCAACATTTACTATTGTTGAGTCTGTCTTAGACGGACCAACAAGCATTATTATTGGCCTTTTGCTTGTTGCAAGAAACAAAGCTTCTAAGCTTGAATTTACAGGGATCGATTCTATTGATTTTACTGTGTTAAAATAATACTTGTTTACTACTGTAATTTTGTATGCTAAATCGTAAGACGCTGCCAAGTAATAAGCATTCTCAGTCTCGTTGGGTATAAACGCTATTCCTATTTCTTCTACGTTGTTGTTTAAAATGACATCTCTTAATACAGTCTCGTTAGGGTAAACTGGAACTTTTTCTGCTTCATTCAGGTTCGCTCTAAAATTTAGCGTTAAACCTGCAAACTTCTTTTGAAAAAGAGTAAGCTCTTCAACAGGAGGTGTTGAAGTTGTAAATATTTCTATTATCTGCTCCCTGAAAAGTATTCCTAATACTGTCAAAACTATGATTGCGAACAAAATTGAATTTTTCATATAATATTGTTTGATGCAAAGAAATAAAAAGAAAAAGAAATGGGGGGTTACCCCAAATAAGTTATGCTATTATGTATATACTGGTGAAGTTACGCTTCCAGTAATTTCTGTTGAAAGTCCACTCTTTATCGTATCTGAAGCTCCGTTCAATCCTTGTTGAACCATCTGTGCTGCTATGTCTGTTTCTTCTGCTCTTGTACCAGCTATTACTAATGCGGTCTTTCCTGTTTCAAATGCATTAGCAATTAATTGAACTCTACCAAAGTTTCTTCCTGGCCAGTTGTCGCATGTGTACGGGAATGATCCTCCGGTTGCTAGTTCTTTTACTAGATCGTTGATACAAGGTCCACCAACTAAGATTACGTCTCTAGTTTTTTTCAGACCTGCTACAGCTGGATCGTTGTCAAGGTATACTACATCAGTTGTTATTGGTATTACTGTTTGAGTTGTTAAAGTTCCTCCAACTGCTCCACCTGAAGCAGACGGTGACTTTCCAACACCTATAGTTGCTTGTGCTTGGCTTGTTGGATATGATAGACTGAATGTTCCTGGCATTGTTGAATCAAACATCACATATGAACCATATTGATCCATAAATCTGTTTTGTGTTGTTCCACTTATGCCTGCTGATGCTGATGATGTTGCAGTTCCTGAAAATGCTGGACCGTTTACATTCAAGTCAACTCTGTTGTATGTAGCATCCGCATATAAATTCAATGCTATTGCATTTCTTGCTGTGTTCTCATCCAAACCTTCAACCATCAATACACTTGGTGTTTCATATGCTGCTGGTGATGCTGCATTGTCCATAGGATATATGCCTATTGATGTTCCTGTTGGTGTTACTGTTACAATTCTGTAATCAACTGTTCCTCCTGCTGCTACTGAACCCAATGGTGATGCTGTGTAGTTTGCAGCTCCAGTTCCACCTGGTGCAGTATATACTGTGTTGTATGTTATAGTTCCAGTTGGCAAGTTTATTGTGTAGTTGGTGTTGTTGGTTAAACCAGTTATGCTTATAGGCTTTGTTAATGCTACCCAAGCTCCTTTGCTAGTTTGTATTGCTGGATATACTTCATATGCATCTCCTTTAGCACATGTAGTTGCGCCTGTTCCCCAAAAGAACTGTACTGAGTTTGTTGTCCATACACAGACTTTGTATGCTTGTCCATCCAAGTACATTGTCGTGTTTCCACCTGTTACTTGGATTGTTGTACCACTTGCAACATCTTGGAATTGAGACGTTGATGCTGCAGAAGTTTGAAGTGATAATACTCTCAATATGTGACCGAATGGGTTTTGAGCATTACCTGCCTTATCATTCTGTCCCAATACCATATATTGATTTTGTGCTATAGTTGCACCTTCTACAACGAAAATTTCATATCCACCAGCGTCTTTCAATGCTATGTTTGCTGCACCTGCAGCAGTTGTTTGAACAAAGTTTTGAGCCAATGTCTGGCCATCAACAGTCTTAAATGATAAAGATGCTGTTGTTCCTGATGGATTAACGGATATAGTTTCTCTACTTGCTGTGTCATCTATTGCAGGAGATATTCCACCGAAGAATATCTTAAATCCACCGAATGCCGGATCAAGCACGCTATTTCCTGCTGTTATGAAATTCTCTAATGAAGGTAGCCATTGTACTTCTATTGTGTTTAAAGTCAAAGCGGTTGTTGAAGCTGTACCTGTCATTCTCACTGTTACATCGTTTACAGAGTTTCCGTTTAATTTTACACCTGCATAATAAGTTGCGTCTGTTACATCACTATCTGCTAGTTCAAGCTTGTCTGCACCCACAAATATTGTTGCACTATCTATTGCACCTGTTTTTGTTGTCTTGAATATAGAAGTAACTCCTATAATCAATGTTGGATCTCCTACTGGTGCTTTTGTTCCACCTGTCAATATTTGTAGCGTTTCTTCTGCTGCGAGATTTCCACCAGACACTGCTATTGTAGCAGCATCTACGCTGTTAATTGTACCTACAGCTACTAATTTTACTGTATAGGTTTTATCGCCTACAATATAAGTAGCTGGAGCTTCGGTTGTGACAGTTTGGGCGTTCTTTCCAGACAAAAATGTTAATGCTAGAGAACTTGCTCCTGCTGTTGCAGTTGTAATTGTCCAATCTCTTCCCATTATTTTTATGGGTGTGTTACCCATGTTTGTTACTGTACCACCTGTAAATGTTTGGGAAATTTGTTTTGTAAATGCAAGTTGATAGTTATAAATCTGGTAATTTCCTGTAAACTTCAATCCTAAGCCTGGTGTAGTTCCACCACTTGGTTTGTCATAAACTACTTGACCGTTTGTTGTTGCACTTGTAAAGGTCAAATATTGAGAGTATGGTGTTGATACACTAGCTGCATCTACATAATTTCCTGCATTCAATATTTCTGGCAAATCGTTTGCAGTCAAAACTTGTTTTGAACTTGCAAAGTTGTTCCACATTGTCAATGGGTTTGTTGGAGTTGCCATTGAAACTCCGCCTGTTATTGCTGCTGATGTTCCTGGTACTGTTACTGCTGTGGTCTTTACTACGTTAGATGCTAAGTTGACTGCAACGTCAACTGCACCTGCTACATCTGCTGTCTGTGCTCTTGCTCCAATTACGAAAATTGGAAAGTTAACTGTTGAATCTGCTGCACCGGCTAGATTCTTAATGTTTCCTAGTTTTGTCGCTGAAGCCGCTAATACTGGTGCTGCTAAACTAAGACCAGCCATTAAAGCTGAACCTGTTATTGCAGCTAATTTTTTAAATTGCATATATATTTCCTCCGTTTAAATTTTTTGTTGCGCGGTGAATGCGCTTTGTTTGGCGCCAAAATGCGCTTACGCGCCAAAAAGATTATACTGTATAGTGTAATCTAGGCACCAAACTTGTAGAAAATATTGCGTATACATGGGATATATAAATTCATCGAAACAGTTTCTGAGGCAACTTATCATTGCTTTATAATATATATACACATGATAGTAAGTTATTTTATGACATTTAACTGTTTCCGGAGCTGTTTTATGACTTCTTTTCAAAATTCTTCTCTATATAAACCTTGTTTGACCTACCAATTCGTTCAAGTTTGATAAGTCTTCTTTCTTTCAAAGAACTAAGAACTTTTGAGACTTTTGCCTTAGAATAGCCACTATCTTTAACAATTATCTTTTGATTAATGCCGTTGCCACGTTTAATTATTGTGTCAAAAATTTTTTTCTCGTCTTTTTTAAGTACTGGTAAAATTAATCTTAGGTTTTTTCCTCTCCAATAGAATTGATAAAATAATCCTAAGCCTGAAAATACTATTAGGACCATCACCAAAATTATTCCAAATGGAAATGATGCTGTTGGCTGTTCACCTATTTTCTCAAATGCAACAGAAAAATCAAATCTCTCACCTGCTTTAACATCATTCTTTACCCAGTTTATTAGTGGTCTTCTTCCATCTGATCCTATTAATGCACCCTTAGGATCATAGGACTCTTCTGTTGGTTCTTTCAAGCCTGTTCCTTCTGGCAATTTGACTAAAATAGATATTGAGTTGGTGTCCTCCACTATCTTAAAAGAGTCTGTAAATAAAAAATAACTATCTTTTTTACTTACTGTATTCGCATCATATTCAATTACTATATCAGTTCTACTTGAAGCTTCAAAATTACAAAATATATTTGTCTCAATCATTCTTTTTTGTTCTATGCAATTAACAGAAGTTTCTAATTTGATGTTTGAAGCTGACCCTAAGGGTATTGTAAAAGACTTGGAAGTATGATTTATAAAAATTATACTTATTTTATAATAAGCAGTGTCATTATTGTAAATTTCTGATGTTATTGCCTGAGAGACGCTCTCTGCTTTAACTAAAATACAGAATAAGATAAATCCTAACAAAAAACTTAAAAAAACATTTTTCATTATATCACTCTTTTATCAGGAATACTATGCCACCAGCGCCAGCAGCTGCGAACTCGTGCATTATGCTCGATATTAAATTTAAGATTGTTTGAGCTTCACCAGCATTTATGTTGAGTTTTAAAGGCTCTAATAATTCTATCGCAGATGGCCCATATTCAGAAACTACCTGAGCTAGATCATCAAGTTTTTTTGATATTAATTCAACGTCGCAGGTTAATGAATATCCAAATTCTATGTTCGGTAGTGGCTTTTCTACTTTTCTTATCTCTCCAAATTCTTTCTTATACAATTTTATTCTACTGTCTTTCTCTATCTTATTAATCAATTCTTCTAGAGATTCCTTGGTTGTTTTTTCATTTATAGCTAGGACTTCGAAAATCATAGAAACCCTCAGCCAGCCTTCTCTAACCTTTTCATCAGCTTCCTGTTTAATTAACATAAAAATAATTCTCTCCCATAAATGTATAAATATATGCTATCCTTCAAAGTTTATCCTAATACTTATATAATTTCAATTTATTTTATAGTATATGCCCCAGTGGCTCAGCCTGGTGGAGCGACTGTTTCGTAAACAGTAGATCGAGAGTTCAAATCTCTCCTGGGGCTCAAAACAGAAGAGTTTATTAATGTATATGTATAAAAATAAAAAGTGATTATATGGAAGTTAGAGTTTATGAAATTGACAAAAAAGCACTACAAAAAGTAAAGGCCGTATTAGAAAAGAAAGATACTATGGATATTGAAATAAAGTGCAAGAAATGTGGAAAAGTAGAAATAAAAACAATTGACGCTAACAGATACAATGAATTTTTTGGTGATGATGGAGAAAAGGAAATAAAATGTAGTTGTGGATGTGCAGCAGAAGCTAATATTAAAGGTAGATTTATAAATGAATTTGCCTTGAATGGTTATACTTTAAGAGATGGGGGGTCATTAGGAGTTAAAAAAGACTTTACTTATTTGTACATAAAAACTGAGGAAAGCTTCTTTGAAAAGCATGAAAAAGAAATTTTAGTTGAAAGCGCTAAAAGAATTTCAGGGAAAGAATTTGAAACAGTAAAAACTATAATTGAGAAAGAACAGGAAGCTGCAGCTGAAGGAATAGGTGGAATCTTTAACATTTGATTTTTATGATGGCAATTTTTACTGTTGGAGCTGATTCGTTAAGAATCAGCAAAATGCAGAGCATTGCAGAGCCTTGGGGCTTTGCTGGTAAGTATGAAGGTCCGGAAAGACTCTTACAGGATGCCAAGAAGAAAAGATTTGACTTTGTTCTAGTTATAGACCAAGACGCCATAGATGAAAAGACAAAAAAAGAATTAGTTGGCCTAAACGTAGAAATCATAAACTTTAACGACAAGAAAAGACTGGAAAAACTTGTAAAAATATAACTGTTTCTTAATCATTATTATATGTGCACCGGCAGTCTAGCCTGGTAGAACATCAAATCACCTTATTATTAATAAATTAATTCAGAATATGTAAATTGCTAGAGCGATTGTAGTCTAACGGCAGGACACGAGCTTCCCAATATCAGGAGAAAGCTCGAAACGCGGGTTCGATTCCCGCCGATCGCACCATATAAAATATGAATAATTGGGTTCAAATCCCGATCGGCGCATTAATTTATTTAAAAAGAAATTAAACAATTAGTATGCCTGAGCAAACCTATTTGATATTCCATCCTACAAGACTAGCCTTTTTGAAGTGGTATCTTTTGACATTTATTTTAATAATAGTTGGAATTTTTGTTATTTTGAATGCATTTGAAATATTAAAATTTATTATAATTTCAAAAGAATATACACTCTACACTATTTTCATTCCTTTCATAGGGATAATCTTTATCATTATAGCAGGACTGCTAAGAAAGGATGACACGTACTATATAACTAATTATAGAATAATTGAAAAGAAAGGAATAATAAATATAAAGGAAGAGTCTATAAGCTGGGAAAAAATATCTAATTATACCTTAACTCAAAATGCAATTGATAGAATACTTAACATAGGAACAATTAATTTATATTCTGTAGGCGGTATAGATACAGCAGAAGTAACAATTAAAAGAGCCCCTCACGTGCATAAAATAAAAGCTTTACTAGAGAAATTAATTGAAAGGAAAGTACAGGGGCCGGTGGTCTAGCGGCTATGACGCTACCTTGACAAACAATTTTTCAAAAGGGTAGAAATCAAGAGTTCGAATCTCTTCCGGCCCACCTCTATATACAATTTTATGAAAAACTAAACATTACAAAAGCTTATATTCAGGTTTTTTAAATTAGTTCTATGAGTATTATGAAACAAAAAATGCTTTATATGATAGTGATTATAGTGATTTTGGCAGTTATATTTTCAGTTTGGTTCTTTACAAGTTCAGCGGGTGCATTTAGTATTAGACAGTTTGGTTTCAGTTTGACAGCAAATCCGTCAAGTGGTTCAGTAATCCAAGGTCAAGCTACAACTTCTTCAATAAAAACAACCTTAGTAAGTGGCAAAACACAAACTGTTCAATTAACTACATCAGGTTGTCCTGCATCTACGACATGTAATCTAAATCCTACAAGTGGTAACCCTACATTTTCTTCAACATTAACAATATCAACTACCAGTGGAACACCCTTAGGAACTAGCATAATAACAATAAAAGGTGTGGGCGGAGGTAAAACCAAGACTACAACTTACACGTTGACAGTTAATCCTGTACCATGTAATTGTGGTAGTTGGATGAATGGAATATGCGGAGGAAACGGATGCACTGCTACTCAAAGATATCAGACTAGAACGTGCACACCAGCAGGATGCAATGTAGAATCTCAATGTGTTAGCGATCCAACCTGCACTAATCCAGACTCTTGCGCAGACAGCGATGGCGGATTGATTTGGAATGTTACAGGAACAGTTTCAGGATATAAGAACAACTCGCCTTACAGTTATACAGACTTTTGCCCGTACAACATGACCTTGGTGGAACATTATTGCTCAGGTACAACAGCCCTTAATCAGACACATAGTTGTCCATGCTTAAACGGTAGATGTCTTTATTAGTTTTTTCCTTTTTTTATTTTTCTAAGCTTTAATAATTCTTAAATATTAATACTCAAAGAGGATTAAAATGAAATTTTTGAAATTTATAATAGCAGGAATTGTATTTGCAATAATAGCTCAAATAATTCATACAGTAGAGTCAATACTAACAATGAGCTTTTACACTGATCCAGCATACTTTGCAGTGTGGAGTAAAATAATGATGCCTGGAGAAGGACCACCACCAACTGAGTTTTACATTTATTCAATTATATTTGGAATAATCGCAGGTATAATATACGCTATGATTTATTCTATGATCAACAAAAGCATACCAGGAAAGACCTTGACTAACAAAGGTCTGTACTTTGGTTTCCTCTTGTTTTTAGTAGGAATACCTTGGTCTCTAACAATGTACTTGCTAATTAACTTGCCAGCATTACTTTTAGTTGCTTGGTCAATAACTAGTTTAGTGATTGATTTAATATTCGGAGTTATTGTTGTAAAGCTAATCAAATAGTGTTTTAATGAAAATTTTAGCAGACTTGCATTTGCATAGCCATTATAGTAGAGCAACTTCTAATGAGATGAATATAGAGAATTTAGAGAAGAATGCGAAGATCAAAGGCTTGAACCTTTTGGGAACCGGAGACTTTACCCATCCTCTATGGCTCAAGGAGCTAAAGAGAAACTTAACAGATGCTGAAAAGGGCCTTTTTCATTTTAAAGACAAGAGCATATATTTCATGCTTCAAGCAGAGGTCTCAAGCATCTACAATCAAGGTGAAAAGTTAAGAAAAATTCATAACATAATATTGGCTCCAAGCTTTGAGGTTGTCGACCAGATAAATGACTTTCTTAAAAATTATGGCAAGCTAGCGAGCGACGGAAGACCTATATTAACTAAGATTGATTGTGCAGAACTTACAGAAAATTTGATTAACATCTCAAAAGATGTTGTAATAATACCTGCACATGCGTGGACACCTTGGTTTGGAATATTAGGAAGCAAATCTGGTTTTGACTCCATAGAAGATTGTTTTAAAGATCAGAC